>Ga0209521_10000228_pt1 | contig 40043 bp, 43 predicted proteins | sample Rifsed19ft4_FD_184016 | JGI IMG/M metagenome (GOLD analysis project Ga0209521, IMG submission 184016) | Soil microbial communities from Rifle, Colorado, USA - sediment 19ft 4 (version 2) | ecosystem: Environmental > Terrestrial > Deep subsurface > Rock core/Sediment | place: Rifle, Colorado...
CGTCCTGGGCACGTTGACCCAGCCCGAGCGGCTACGGGCCCATCTCCGTCGCGAAGAAGGAGAGTGGAAGATTCTGCGCGTAGAGCAATCGGGGGAGGAGGATAGACGGGAGTGACCGGCCGTTTTGCTGCTGACCGGCAGAGCAGTCGGCCGCGGAAGCGCATGCAGCTTCACGACTCATCGGGCCTCAGCAACCCGGTTTAAAGATGCCTTTGCGATCGGCGCACAGGGCCCTCCCCCAGCCGCAGCTCCACCTCGGCGTTGAGATCGAGGCCGGAGAACTCTTTGCGCAAGTACTTGAGATAGCCGGCGGCGGCGATCATGGCGGCATTGTCGGTGGACAAGGAGATACTCGGCAAGACGACAGGAACTCCCAACTGGGCGCCCAGTCGGCCAAACTCGGAACGGAGCCAGCTGTTGGCTGCCACCCCCCCCGAGACCAGGATGGCGCGCGCCTTGGAGCGTCGTGTGACGCGCCCGGTCGTGGCCACCAGGGCTTCCACCACCGCCTTCTGAAAGCCAGCAGCCAAGTCCAGGATGTCGCGCCGGGCCATAGGATCCTCGCCCTCGGCGAGCGGTTCGATGTTCCGCTCCCGAACGGCGCGCAGCACCGCGGTCTTCAGCCCACTGAAGCTGAAATCATGGCTGCCGTCCGATATCTTGGCCACCGGAAGTGGAATCGCCTTGGGATCCCCGTGGCCGGCCAAGCGATCCAATACCGGGCCTCCTGGATAGCCCAGCCCTAGACGCTTCGCCACCTTGTCGTAGGCCTCGCCGGCGGCGTCGTCCCGCGTTTTCCCCAGCAGATGGTACCGTGCCTCTTCACTCATCAAATACAGACCGGTGTGACCTCCCGACACGACCAGCGAGATCGCGGGGTGCGGGATGGGCTCCGATTCCGGACGCTCCATGTAGGCGGCCCGGATGTGACCTTCCAGATGGTCGACTGCCAGGAGGGGAACGCCGCGCGCGAAGGCGATCGATTTGCCGAAGCAGAGACCGACCAGGAGGGAGCCGATGAGCCCTGGCCCCTGAGTCACCGCAACCGCATCGATGCGGGATAGATCCACTCCCGCCTCATCCAGCGCGCGCCGGACGACAGGCCCTATGTGGGCCAGGTGCTGGCGAGAGGCCAGCTCCGGTACGACGCCGCCGTAGGGGCGATGAACGCTGACCTGAGAGGCGATGAGGTTGGATAGAATCCGTCGGCCATCCTCGACCACCGCGGCCGCAGTTTCGTCGCAGGAACTTTCGATCCCAAGGATGAGCACGGGTTGCTGGGATGAAATAGCTTCGATCAGGCGGCTTTCGTTTTCTGGCTCAGCCGTCGCAGTGCCTCGGTGAAGGGCGAACGAGCGACCCCGTTCTCACACACGATGGCCGTCACGTAGCGGCTGGGCGTGACGTCGAAGGCAGGATTCTCCACTCCGATGCCTTCCGGAGCGATGCGCACCCCGCGGAAGTGGGTGACTTCCTGGGGGTCTCGTTGTTCGATGGGGATCTGATCGCCGGAAGCGATGCTGAGATCGAACGTGCTGGTGGGGGCGACGGCATAGAAGGGAAGGCCGTGCTCCCGTGCCAACACCGCTAACGAATAGGTCCCGATCTTGTTGGCGAAGTCGCCGTTCGCCGCGATGCGGTCCGACCCCACGATCACCAGATCGATCTTTTTCCGGGCCATCAGGTGCCCGGACATGTTGTCGGTGATGAGCGTGACCGGGATCCCGTCCTTGGCGAGCTCCCAGGTGGTGAGACGCGCACCCTGTAGGAAGGGACGGGTCTCATCGGCATAGACCTCGACCTTCTTCCCGGCTTCGACCGCTGCCCGCACCACGCCCAGCGCCGTTCCATAGCCGGCGGTGGCGAGCGCCCCGGCATTGCAGTGGGTCAGGATGCGCGCTCCGTCCGGCACCAACTCGGCGCCGTGCTTTCCCATGCGACGGTTGATCTCGATGTCTTCCCTCTGGATCTCGAGCGCTTCCTGCTCCAGTCCCTCCGCCAGGCGCCGCGGTCCCTCGGGGAGGAGCTCCTCGAAACGTGCTTTCATCCTCTCGATCGCCCAAAACAAGTTGACGGCGGTAGGTCGGGTCTGTCGCATCAGCTCGCAGACGTTGTTCAGCGTGCTCCGTAACGCCTTCTCCTCCTTCTCATCCTTCTCAGTCGGCGCCATGGATTGCTTGATGCCCAGAGCGATGCCCATGGCAGCGGCCACGCCAATGGCGGGCGCGCCTCGCACCACCATGTTGGTGATGGCCGCCGCCACCTCCGGAGCACTGCGGCAGACCAGATAATCCTCCCGCGTCGGGAGCATGGTTTGATCGAGAAAAGCGACCGCATCGCCTTCCCAACGTATGGTGTCCAACAAGGGTCGAGATACCTCAAGTTAACGCACGGATCTTACCGAGGAGGCGCCGCCCATGCAAACCGTAGCACTAGGACTGTGGGCTCTCTCGCGGTCTATTGCTGAAGCGAGAGAGCCCAGAGGGAGACTGTCAAAGCGCGGGCCACTTCACGAACAAGATACTGAGCGAGATAACGAACACATAAATCACCAGCGATTCGATCAGCACCACGCCCAACAAGAAGGTGAAGCGGATCTGGGGAGCCGCACCGGGATTTCTAGAAATAGCCTCGCAGGCCGCGGCGGCGGCCCTGCCTTGGGAGTAGGCCCCGGAGGCCGCGGCCAACGCCAGGGCGAAGGCACCCGCGATCAACGCCCACTGGGTGCTGGACTCGGTCCAGACGCCCGACTCCCCTTGCGCATAGACGGGACTCCCCAAGATGAGAAAAACAAGCGACCCGAGAGCCGCCAGCAGCAGAGTTCTTTTCACCAGAATATCCTCCTTTCGCAGTCAACGTGTAGAACGGCCTCGGCGAGTGCCTGGCATCTCACGGTCAGTGCTCTTCCAGAGCCACTGCACCGCCGAGGTAAATCATGGTCAGCATGATGAAGACAAAGGCTTGCAACAGACTTCCGAACACGGCAAAGGCCATCATGGGGAGCGGTACCAGGAACGGAATCAGGCTGGCCAGGACGAGAATGACGAGCTCTTCACCGAAGATGTTGCCGAAGAGTCGGATGGACAAGGACAACACCCGACTGAGGTGGCTGATGATCTCGATGGGCAGCATGATGATGGCCAGGGGCAGCACCGGGCCAAGAAAATGTTTGAGGTAGTGCAGCAGACCTTGCGCCTGAATGCCCTGGTAGTTGTAGTACAGGAACGAGACGAGAGCGCAGCCGACCGTAACGTTCAGATTGGTGGTGGGAGAGGAGAACCCGGGAACCAGCCCGAGGAGATTGCACAGCAAGATGAACAAACCCAGAGTCCCCACCAGACCGAGAAACTGGCGCCCCCTCGATCCCACGTTCTCCTTGAGCATGCCGAGGAGCGCCGCCACCACGGCTTCCAGAGCCAACTGGAGCTTGCCGGGCTCCTCCACGCGAATCCGTGAACGGAACCACAGAGCCCCCGCCGTGAGGAGCACCGCGGTGAAAACGGCCATGATGACGTGATCGGGAATGACCGGGTGGGAAGGGTCCACGTGGAATCCCAGGGCGGTGAGAAGCGAGGCCACCGGTGCGCCGAGAAAGTGGTTCACCAGGGCGAAGAGGAACGATTTGTGCTCGAGTTGTTCCATACGTCAAAGCAGGCGCCGACCGGAAGGATCACCCTTGGACGCAACCCTGGTACGCTTCCAAGCCCCACTCAAAAAAGATGGCCGCAACCGGAGCTGATAGACCCAGGCTGACGGCCACTACGTTTAGATTCCAAACAGCGAATATAACATACAGGGCGAAACCCAACAAGGCATAGCGCAGAGCGAAACCCAGTATGGCCAGGCGGCCGACTCGCTTTCGGCGCGGTTGGGCGATCCGCTCGACCATCCAGCTCAAGGCGCTGAAGTGAACGAGGGCGAGAAGACCTCCCGCCAAGACCGAGAGGGCAAAATCGACTCCCCACAGCAGTCCCAGCCCGCTGGCGCCGGCCGTCACGGCAGCTCCCAGCCACGCCACGCGGCGTCCGGATGGCTCCGGAGGCAAGCGCTCAGGCGTCGTCATCGAACTTCTTGAGGACCCTGAGGAGATTGATGAAAGCCGCGGCGACCCCAAAGCAAAAACCGACGAAAGACAACCAAGGAAACGTGCCCCACCGACGGTCCAAATAATACCCGGCCGCCGCCCCCGAGGTAATGGCGATGGGAATCATGAGGCCCACGGTGGAGAGCAGGGCGAGCTTCTGAAACCTCCCCCCCGGCTCGGGTGCTTTGGAGCCGTCGCCAGACGGGCGGCCGAGGTTTTGATTAGCGATCGGAGGTGCTCGAGCTCGAGCCGACGGTTGGTTTCTCAGGAGAACGCGCGGCTTCCACGGGCGAGGCCTCGATTCTCTCCACGATGTTCCGGACCGGGACTTCCAGGCGTTTCAGGAAGGGCGCGGGATAGACTCCGATCCAGATGCAGAAGGCAATGATGGGAATCAGGGTCCAGCGCTCGCGCCAGTTCAGATCCTGAAGCTTCATGTTCTCGGGTTTATCGAGCTGGCCGAACATGGTGCGCTGGTAGAGCCACAACAAATAGGCGGCGCCGAGGACGATACCCGAGACGGCGAAGGCCGCCCATACCCAGCTCACCGCGAAGGCTCCTTGCAGGATCATGAACTCCCCGATGAATCCGTTGAGCAGGGGCAATCCCAGTGACGCCAGGGCAATGATCAGAAACATGGCGGCGAAGACGGGCATCACCTTGGCAAGACCTCCGAAGTCGGCGATCTCGCGGGTGTGACGCCGCTCGTAGATGAGACCCACCGTCAAGAAGAGCCCGCCCGTCGATAGCCCGTGGTTGATCATCTGCAGGATCCCTCCCTGCAGTCCGATCTCGTTGAGGGCGAAGATCCCGAGCATCACGAAGCCCAGGTGACTCACCGAGCTGTAGGCGACCAGCCTCTTCCAGTCGCTCTGCACCAGAGCCACCATCGCCCCATAGACGATGCCGATGATGGCCAAGAGCACCATCCACCACACCGCTCCCTTGCTCGCCTCCGGCAACAGCGGAAGCGAGAATCGCACGAAACCGTAGGTTCCCATTTTCAGAAGCACCCCGGCCAGAATGACCGAGCCGGCGGTGGGAGCCTCCACGTGCGCGTCGGGAAGCCAGGTGTGAAAGGGAAACATCGGCACTTTGATGGCGAAGCCAACGAAAAACGCGAGGAAGACCCAGAACTGAAGGTTGTAAGGAAGCCCCAGATTCATGAGTTCCAGAACGTTGAAGGTGTAGACGCCGGTCTGCTCGTAGTAATAGAAGTAGAGTGCCAGGATGCCCAGCAGCATCAGCACGCTACCCACCAAGGTATAAAGGAAGAACTTGATGGCGGCGTAGAGCTTCCGTGGCCCACCCCAGACCCCGATGAGGAAATACATGGGGACCAGCATGACTTCCCAGAAGACGTAGAAGAGGAAGAAGTCGAGGGACACGAAGACGCCCAGCATCCCGGTCTGGAGAAAGAGCATCATCACGTAATACTCTTTCACGCGCTCGGTGATGGCCGTCCAGGAAGACAGAATGGAGATGAAGCCAAGCATGGTGGTGAGCAGGACCAGAAGCAGGCTGATCCCGTCGATGCCGAGGAAGTACTGAACGCCGATACTGGGGATCCAGTCGTATTGCTCGGGGAACTGAAACTGCGCTCCCTCCGGGCGGAAATAAAACCAGAGAGGCAGCGAGATGAGGAAGCCGAGAAAACCGAAGATATTCGCCAGCCAGCGGATGAGATTCTCCTGGTGCTTTCTGACGAAGAACAGAATGATGAGCCCCCCCACGCCGGGAAGAAAGACGACCCAGGAGAGGATGGGCCATTCGAGTACGTTGTTCTCGAGCATCGAGCGAGTCCTTTTCTCAGATCAAAAAATAGAATAAGCCCACTAGAACGAAGATCCCGACCAGCATCATCAGGGCGTAGTTCTGTACCAGACCGGTCTGCACGCGCCGGAAGGTGCCGGAAAAACCCGTGAGGATGGACCCCACCAGATTGACCGCACCGTCCACGAAGTTCATATCGAAGAAATTGGAGACGTCGCTGGCGGAGAGCGTTCCCCAGGCGGTGCCGTTCACGGCACCGTCCACGACCTTGGCATCGAAGAGAGACATCCCCTCCGAACCCTTGAGCGTGCCGCGCACGAACGTCTTGTCATAGAGCTCGTCGACGTAATACTTGTTGTAGAGAAGCTGGTGCGCTCCCGGCCAGGCCGCAGCCAAGGCCTTCGGCCGTTCAGGCCGGCGGACGTAGAAATGATAAGCCAGGAACAGACCGCATCCCGCCACCGCAATGGAGATGAGAGCGAACAAGATCTCCGTGTCTCCTTCGGGATGATCGGCCGCCTGGGCGGCGCCCTCGGCGGCGACGTGAGTACCCGCCAGGATGGCCGGCTCCAGGAAAGCCTCGATGTGGTTGGAGCCACCCAAAGCGTGCGGTATTCCCACCCAGCCAGCGACGATCGATCCGACCGCCAATAGGATCAGAGGCCAAGTCATAACAGCGGGCGACTCGTGAAGATGAGATTCCATCTTGGCTCCGCTTCGAAACTTCCCGAAGAACGTCATGAGGACCTGCCGGCCCATGTAGAAAGCGGTCATGCCGGCGGCAACCAGTCCGATGAGCCACAGAAGCCCACTTCCGTGCGAGCCGCTCCACGCCTTCCACAAAATTTCGTCCTTGCTGAAAAAGCCGGCGGTCAAAGGCACCCCGGCGAGGGCCGCGGTAGCGATCATGAAGGTCAGCCCGGTCTTCGGCATGTGCCGGTAGAGACCCCCCATGTTCCGCATGTCCTGCATCTCGGTGTAGTTCCGATGCCCGCCCGAGGCGTGCTCGGCGTGCTCCATGGAGTGGATGACGCTTCCCGAGCCCAAGAACAAACAGGCCTTGAAGAAAGCGTGGGTCATGAGATGAAAAATACCGGCAGCGAAAGCGCCTACCCCGCAGGCAAGAAACATGTAGCCAAGCTGCGACACGGTGGAGTAGGCGAGAACTCTCTTGATGTCGTTCTGCACCAGACCGATGGAAGCGGCGAAGATCGCGGTCACCGCTCCCACCACCGCAACGACGGTGAGCGCCAGGGGAGCGTGCTCGAAGAGCACCGCGCAACGAGCCACCATGTAAACACCCGCGGTCACCATGGTGGCGGCATGGATCAAGGCGGAGACCGGGGTCGGGCCTTCCATGGCGTCGGGAAGCCAGACGTGGAGAGGGATCTGCGCCGACTTGCCGGCCGCCCCCACGAACAGCAGGACGCCTATGGCGGACAGGAGGCCCCAGCCGGTCGAAGGCGCTGCAAAACGCTCGGCGATGGCGCCCATCACCGCGTAGAAATCCAGGGAGCCGAAGCTGACGAAGATCAGCATCATCGCCAAAAGGAATCCCGCGTCTCCGATGCGGTTGACGATGAAGGCCTTCTTGCCGGCGTCGGCCGCCGATTTTCTCTCGTACCAGAAACCGATGAGCAAGTAAGAGCAGAGCCCGACTCCTTCCCACCCGATGAACATGAGCAGGAAGTTGGCGGCCAAGACCAGGTTGAGCATGAAGAAGCTGAAGAGGTTCAAATAGGAGAAATAGCGCGCATAGCCAGGGTCATGGGCCATGTAGCCTATCGAGTAGACATGAATGAGAAAGCCCACGCCGGTCACCACCAGCGTCATCACCATGGAGAGGGAATCGAGTCGATATTCCCAGCCGATGTTCAGGTTGCCGAACGTGCCATCGGACAGCACCACACCCATCCCGGGAATCCAGGTGAACAATCTCACCGTCTCGACCGCGGTGCTCCCACCGGACCAGAAGACTCCGAAGAAACAACCAAGAGCCAGCAGGAAAGAGACGAAGATGCTGCCGCAGGCCACCGCGGATACCAGCGCCTTGGGAAGACGTTTCCCGAAGAGTCCGTTGACCCCCGCCCCTAGGCCGGGCAGAAGCGGAATGAGCCAGAAAAGTTCACTCACGTTGTGCTGTTATGTGCGAAGAAAACGCTGGTCTATAAACTTTGAGGAGGTCACCCGGATCCTCCGAGTGGCCTCCTATCACCGAACAGGCGCGGTTTTATAGCACGCGCTCTAATTCCCTGTCAAGTGGGGGCTTTTAGCTTACCTACTGAGGGACAATAGTTTCGGGGGGGTTCGGGGATCGGGAAGGGCGGGATGCTCAGCTATATTGCTTTTCCTTGCACCCGATACAGACCTTGGTCCAAGGCACGGCTTTCAAACGGGCCGCCGAGATCTCTTCCTCGCAGTCGATGCATATCCCGTAAGTGCCCGCCTCGATTCTTTGCAGGGCGACTTCGATAGCGCGGAGCAACTTGGTGTCGGTCTGCTTGAGCTGGATGCTGATCTCTTCTTCGTTGGCGGCGGCGGAGCGGTCGGCAAAGTCTCCGTGTCCATCCGTGTTGGAGCCCTCGGAGAGCAGGGTCCGGCCCACCGACTGTTCGAGCTCCGTCTTTTTTTCCAGAAGAGCCTTTTTGTATTGGGCGAGTTCCGTTTTCTTCATGTTCCCGTTGAATCTATCCCCACATATCTGCGAGTAGCTGGCCCAGGGCTCCTTTTTATTTAGTAGAATTCGTCATTATAGCTTCCGCTTCGCCCGGAGGCAAGCACCTGCGCCGCGCGGACCATGTGGCGGGGAAAGCGCTCCCCAGGTTTACCGGAACGGACGGATGGGGAAGGTCAGGACCTCTGGGTTTTCGGCTCGGTAAACCCTCGCAGGGCTTCCCGATCATCCGAGGAGAGCTTCACGAACTCCATTCCGGTCAGGTAATCTTCGGCGGCGCTTTGCACGCGGACCACACGGGCCTCTACGACCACCACCTGCTCGGGAAACAGCAGTTTCACGAAATAACAAGACCCCAAGGTCAGTACCCGTTTGATCCGGACCAGCATGCCTCCCAGGCTCAGGTCGATCACCGAGCCTTCCCAGCCGTTGCCCAGCTGCGCGAAGCACTCCCCGAGAGATTGCACGCGGGAATAACGGCGGCGCGTGGCTGACCGGGGCGGTGTGGTCTGCATCCTATCCCTCCGGGTACCGGCAAGGCCTGCAACTACTATCATCTTACCCCCGGCTTCGCGCGGTGACAACCGCCCCGGGGAATGGGCCGCTCAGTGTCCGGTCCTGCCAGCCAGGAGGTCCAAGGCATGGGAGAGGGAGGGTTGCAGGGCGTCCAGCCCCTGGCGGACGGCATCCGGGCTTCCCGGTAGGGCGATGAGGAGTGTTTTCCGTGCCGTGCCTGCCAGGCTCCGCGAGAGCGAGGCCATGGGGGTGTGCTGGAGGCCGTCGCTTCTCAGCAGCTCTCCGTAGCCTGGAAGCTCCCGCTCGATAACGTCCCGCATCGCCTCCGGCGTGACGTCCCGCGGCCCCAGACCGGTTCCGCCGGTGGCCAGGATGAGATCGACGGCCCCCGAGGCCACCCAGGCTCTTAGCCGACGCGCGATCTCTTCGCGCTCGTCCGGTACCACCGCGCGTTCCACGAGGTCAAAACCCTGCTCGCGGAGCTTCGCCGCGGCCGCGGCGCCGGAGCGGTCCTCCCGGGCCCCGGCCGCCACACCGTCGCTGATGGTGAGCACTGCGGCCCGCTTTGCCAAAAAAACACCTCCCTTTGACCCGAGCCCGCCGGGCGAGATATAAAAGAGATATGGAGCTCATTGTCGAGGAGCGATCGGCGGGTGTCAAGATACCTGGAAGGTGGTAATCCATCGATGATCCCGGCGAAGTGGCTCCTGGCCGCGGTCTTGTCCGCGGGCGTCCTGGCGACCGGCCCCCGGCTGGCCGGCCAGTCGGACGACCGACAGCCGCAAGACGTCGACGAAGAGCGATACCAGTTCCGAGTCAGCGTCGATCTCATTTCCTTGAACGTCACGGTGACCGACACCCGCGAGCGGTTCGTGACCGATCTGACGCGGGATGACTTCCGCGTGTTCGAAGACGGTGTCCATCAAGAAGTCTCCGTCTTCTCACAGGAAGACCTGCCTCTCCGCATGGTCCTCCTCCTCGACTCGAGTGCCAGCATGGAGGAGAACATGGCTTTCGCGCAACAGGCGGCGATTCGTTTCGTGGGTACGATGAAACAAGATGACCTGACGCAATTGGTCGAGTTTGGTAGCAAGGCCCACATCGTCCAGCCCTTCACCGGCGAAGCGGAGAGACTGACCGAGGCCATTCGCCGAACCCAGGCGGGTGGAACCACCAGCCTCTACAATGCCCTGTACATCGCCTTAAAGGATCTCTCGCGCCGGCGATCCGACATCCGCCGACAGGCCATCGTGGTGCTCTCCGATGGTGAAGACACCAGCTCGCTGGTGACCTTCGATCAGGTCCTAGAGCTCACCAAGGACACCGATGTCACCATCTACACCATCTCCCTGCGCAGCGAGAGCCCGCGGGGAAAGCACTTCTCGGAAGCCGAGCACGTTCTGAAGAAGTTGGCCGAAGAGACCGGGGGGCAGTGGTTCTTTCCGGGACACATCGATGAGCTGGAGTCGGTCTACGATCGCATCGCCAAGGAGCTCAAGAGCCAGTACAACCTCGGCTACCTCTCGAACAATACCCGGCGCGACGGTACCTGGCGACGGGTGGTGGTGCAGACCGCTTCCGACGAGGGTCTACTGGTTCGCACCAAGCTGGGCTACTACGCTCCTGGTAATTGAGCTCCCGTCCATAGGAAAAAGGCCCGCCACCCCGACCGGTGGCGAGCCTTTGACTCTCTTTGAGCCCGCGACTCAGTTGTAGTTGTTGTTGTCTTCCTGTGCCGCTTTGGCGGTGATGTTGCGCAGCACGGTGGTGGTGATGAACGTCTGGCGCAGGCGGTTGCCATCGTCGAAATCGCCTACCGACGCGCCCTGCAAGTTGGTGCTGGCGCTTCGTCCGTCGAGCCTCACCCGCACCTGCGTAATCCAGGTCGTGGGGTCGGCGAGGTCCGGCATGGCCGGGTCGTCGACGAACACGTCGCTATCGCCGAGTGCGTACTGCACCTGGAGGTTCTCGATGTTCGCGGCGACCGGGTGCCAATCTACCCCCTCTCGTAGGTCTCTTCGTTCCAGGGCCGGATTTTCCGTGGGAGGGAGGGGATTGATGCGGTACTGTATCATCTGGAAGACGCCGATAACGGCGCAATCTCCCTGCACCTCGTCGTTGAAGCCCTGGGGACGGTTGAAATTCCCCTCGCTGTTTCCGGGATTGTGGTTGAGATTCAGAGCGGGGCAGGACGGGCCGCCCGTGCAACCCGGGGGCTGGGTCAGCTCGAAGGGTACGATCCCCAGTTCGCCATCCCCGTCGCAGTCGTCCGTCTCTATGGCGAAGAGGACATCCCCGTCGGCATACGCCGATTCGGGGTCCTGCTGCGCCGGGTCGAAGGTTGACGGATCGACCTTGGCCGTCGCGGAATTCCCCAGGGGGCCGAAGGGGGCGCCGGGAAGAACCGTCGGAAAATCGGTATCGGCGTACATGATGGTGACCTCGTCGGGTGTATCCCCGCCGCCGTCTAAGGGAACGACCGCGAACAAAACCGGCAGGTTGTCCCCGAGACCGGCATTGGTGAGGTCCCGCATGATCATGTCCAGGCCGTAACGGCTGTTCTGGTTCATCTCCGCCACTTCGGGCTCCCTCTGAAAGCTGGCTTGTCCCTTCTGCAGCAGAGTAAAGACCGATGCCATGACGATCATGGTGATCAACATGGCGACCATGACCTCTATCAGCGAGAAGCCACTCTGGGCTCTCGGTCCAAGGACGGTCTTCATGACTTCCTCCCGATTTTTCATGGCTCGCTTTTTGGCGGTCGCTCTCGATTGTTGGGGGTGATTCCTAGGCCAGTAAAGCAAAGTGTGTTCCAAAACGGGTGGCCTGGGGCCAAAGAGACTCTCTTCGCAAATTGTTCTTGGAGAGCAGGTTACGATCCGGGGCCGGATCGGCCGGCAACGGTCCGAGGCGGAGCGCGCAACCCTTTGGGGGAGGCTTACCCGGGAGCCGCTCGAAAACGCAAAGCAACGATACCCAGCGCCAGTGGATCGTCAAGTAAGTCTATTGGTATGAATCAGTTGAAGTGAGCTCATCGGTTTTTCGTGCTCGTGGGGGATTCCCTGCGCCGGTAACGAGATTCGCGGACTGTATTCTCTCAGGGGGCTAGTCAAAAAGAACTTTACAAAAGAGGCTTTCCGCGAAGCCGAGAGGGACGAGTAACCTGGGTGCTATCTCTTTTCTCTGGAGTCACTTATCTGATAATCCAGAAAATCCGGGGAACCTGGCACCCCCATTGCACTATGCCGAGGCGTCTACTATTTGGATGCTTCCGAGTCGGGAAAGAGCCCGGCCCGGAGGCTCAAGCTCCCTCCTATCGTAGGCACGAAGGGGCTGGACCATAACGGTTCAGCCCTTTCGCTTTTCCTTGACTGCCTTTGAGCTCGTGCTGGCGCCAACATGGGTAACGTGCTCTAATCAGAGTGGTCAGGCGCCTCGCTGGCGCACTCGCTGGCGCCAAAAGGCGTAGGTGCTCTAATCAAAGTGGTCAGGCGCCGGTCAGGCGCCGGTCAGGCGCCTCCCTGGCTCACTCGCTGGCGCCAAGAGAGGTATGGGCACTAATCAAAGTGGTCAGGCGCCGGTCAGGCGCCTGTTGGATCGCACGTTCTTCGAGAAGCTCGAGTCCGATCAACGGAGCTCCTATGCAGCGCTCAGCAGCACGTCGCGGGGCCGTCGTTTCTCGGAGCCCGAGCACGCCTTCCGCACCGCTTACCAACGGGACCGGGATCGCATCATCCACTGTACGGCGTTCCGGCGGCTGGAGTACAAGACCCAGGTCTTCGTCAATCACGAAGGGGATCATTACCGCACCCGTCTGACCCATTCCCTGGAAGCGGCTCAGATCGCTCGCACCATCGCCCGCGCGCTTCGACTCAATGAAGATCTGACGGAAGCGGTGACCCTCGCCCACGATCTGGGCCACCCACCCTTCGGCCATTCCGGCGAGGATGCCATCAACGAGTTGATGAAGGATTCCGGGGGCTTCGAGCACAATCTCCAGGCGCTTCGCATCGTCGATCGACTCGAGCACCGCTACCCGGGTTTTCAGGGGCTGAATCTTACTCACGAGGTCAGAGAAGGCATCGTCAAACACTCACCCCGCTACCGGGAAGCCGCTCCCGCCGAGTTCATGGATGGCGTCGAGCCCGTGCTGGAAGCGCAGCTGGTAGATCTGGCGGACGAGATCGCCTACACCAATCACGATCTGGAAGACGGTCTGTCTTCCGAGATTCTGACCTTGGGCGAGCTGGAAGCAGTCGAGATCTGGAAGGAGCACTTCGGGGCGGCGAACGCCCTCCATCCCGGCGAGGCAACTCGCGTGCGGATCCGGGCCGCCATACGAGGAATCATCAACACCCTCACCACCGATCTCATCGAGCGGACCCTGGAGAACATCGAGTCCCACCAGACCCACAGCTTGGAGGATGTGCGTCGGGCGGGCCGGCGCCTGGTCGAGTTCACACCGGAAGTCGAACAGAAAAAACGCAATCTAAAACAGTTCCTGTTCGCTCACCTCTACCGTCACTACCGGGTGGTTCGGATGGCGGAGAAGGCGCAGCGCGTCGTCCGCGATCTCTTCCATGCCTACACCTCCAATCAGCAGCAACTTCCTCCCCATGTGGAAGGACGCATCGCAGAAGAGGGGCTGCACCGCGTGGTTTGCGATTACATCGCCGGCATGACCGACCGCTTCGCTCTAAAGGAGCACCAGAAGCTCTTCGATCCGCATCAACGCGTCTGAACTGTGGGGGCGGCCCCCCGTGCTCCGCCATCGCCCTTGGATAACCGTCCCCCGGCAAGCTCCCAGCCCCCAGTGAGTTAGAACACTTCCCCCCACCCAGGCAACCCTTGGCACAGGCATTGCTAGATTCTTGGACGCCTGTTCTCACTCTATACCTATCCACAGGGGGAACCCATTGAGAGGCAGAAAATCCCTGGGAGGAAATCCCAATCTCGAATCAGGGGAGGAATCGAAAGATCTCGCCACCGAGAGACCTTCCATCATCGTGGTCGGTGCCCGCTCCCGCAAGACCCCGAGCGAAGCTCGAAGCGGGAAAGCAGCCGTGCGCCAGTCTCCCGCCGAGAACCGTCGACACCCTCGTCTGCCCCTCGTCGTGCGGGCGGAGATCCGGATGGAGGGAACGGAACATACGGGATACTTGACCAACCTTAGCCTGGGTGGTGCTTTCCTCGCCACCAAGAAGCCGCTTCCCGGCGGCACCAAGCTGCAGCTGCACGTCTTCCTGCCGTGGAAATTGGGAGAGTTCGAGGCGGAGGCGAGCGTCGTCTGGAGCTCGGGGATAGCCGGCTCCGAGACCGACCCTCCCGGGGTAGGGCTGAAGTTTACTCGGCTAGACTCCCATGCGGAAACCGGGCTGCGCCGCTACGTGGAAAGGTTCTTCCGACTGGTAGCGCAGATCGACGAGTAAACCGTTCTGCCGCTCAGCGACGGGGCTTCTTCTTAGCCGGTGCGCCGTTGCTGCTTCCCAGATGAGCCGTAAGGTGCAAGAAGTCTCCCCGCAGACGGTCTTCGCGATGAAAGCGCCTCCAAGCGTTCAGTAGGCGGCGCTCCCGCGGATCGCCGGGGAAGGTTTTCTTTCGGTCACGCTCGTCCGGGAGGAAGTAAGCGACCGGCGTATCCAACGCCTCGGAAATCTTGTGGAGCCAGTCGAGTGAGACGCGCCGTCGTCCCTTCTCGAAATTCGTAAGGGCTCCCGCCGAAATACCCACCATCCTCGCCAAGACCTTCTGCCGAATCCGCTTGCTCTTCCGGACATCCCGGATCCTTTCACCGACCTTCAAAGCCGTTCCTCCTGTTGTGGACCTTGCCAATTCATAGAGAATTTATACCGCCACCCCGCCGCAGGGCAATCCGAAAAAATACGGAGTTTCAGAAAAAAGCCGCCCTCCCCCGACCGGCTGCCTATTCCACGCCTAGCTCCTCTGCTAGCATGGCTTAGCAGGGGCAAAGACATGCGCCAGGCAGCAGACCAGGAGAAAGCTACGGCCATCGTACGGAAGCTGGTTGCGGCCGGCTACCCTGCCTACTTCGCGGGGGGCACGGTTCGAGACATGCTCCTGGGGAAGGCATCCGCGGACATCGACATCGCCACCGCCGCGCCTCCCGAGGCCATCCGCTCGCTTTTCCCTCGGACGGTTCCCGTCGGGGCCGACTTCGGCGTGCTCTTGGTGATTGAAGAGGAAGAGCCCTTCGAGGTCGCCACCTTTCGCTCCGAGGGACCCTACCGGGACGGTAGGCGCCCCGCCTGGGTTTCCCCCGCCGACGCTCGCTCCGACGTGGCGCGGAGGGACTTCACCATCAATGGATTGCTCTATGACCCGCTCGACCAGACGCTCCTCGACTGGGTGGAGGGACGAAAAGACATCGAGCGCCGTTCAATCCGCTCCATCGGAGATCCCGGCGAGCGTTTCACCGAGGACAAGCTGCGCATGCTCCGCGCCATCCGCTTGGCCGCCAACCTGTCTTTCCAGATCGAGGAGGCCACCGGCCATGCCATACGAGAACGAGCCTCCGAAATCCAAGTCGTCAGCGCCGAACGGATTCGAGACGAGCTCGCCAAGATTCTGTGTGGTCCCCACCCCGCGGAAGGCCTGCAGCTGCTGGACCGGTACAACTTGTTGGAGCCCATCCTACCCGAGGTCTCGGCAATGAAAGGCGTCGCACAGGGCGAGCTCCATCATCCGGAGGGAGATGTCTTTGCCCATACGGTGAAGATCTTGTCACTCTTGGAGCAGCCCACTTTGAGCTTGGCATGGGCCGCGCTCCTCCACGACGTGGGCAAGCCGCCTACCCGGAACCCCGCCGGACCGCCTCTGTTTCCCGACCACGCCCGGGTGGGAGCGGAAATGAGCCAGGAGATCTTGAATCGACTTCGATTCGACCGCCCGACCCGCGAGCGCATCGTAGAGTCGGTCGCCAATCACCTGCGCTTCTTCGACGTTCGCCCAATGCGCGCCTCCACGCTGCGGCGCTTCATGGCCCGGGACAACTTCGAAGAGGAGCTCGAGCTGCACCGACTGGACTGCTTGGCGGGAAGCGGTGACCTCTCGAACTGGCAATTCGTCACGCAAAAAAAGGAGGAGTTCGCTCGGGAACCCCTCCCCGAGCCACCCTTGCTGAGAGGCCGGGATCTTCTGCGTATGGGCTTTGCCCCCGGTCCTAAGATCGGCGAAATCCTGGAAGAGGTGGAGGAGAGACGGCTGGAAGGAAGTCTGCGCAGCGTGGATGAAGCGGAACGGTGGGTGAAGGAGCGGTACCGGCCTTAGCCCTCGTCGGATGGAGCGAGGAACTTCTCCACCCCCGGCGCCCCGAGTTGCCTGGGGACCTCGAGCTTCGCGGCGGGCTTCCAAGAAGAGGGCCCGACCTTCAGAAAGACCTCGACCGTCACCTGCTCCCACTTCTCGTTCTCGAACATACTCCCCGGTTCATCGGTAGAGAAGTAATAGGAATCGGAGCGCAGGGTGATGACTCGCGACGGCTCGCCGGGAGCGATCGGATCGCCGGAAAGAGAGTATTCGAAAGCGCTCCCCCAGCTCTCCTGGGGCGCGCTCGCTCGCCGGAAAACGGCCATCGTCTGAACGAAGTCGACCGGGCGGGAACCGCCATTGTGGATACGGAATCTAACTATCGGTCGAATGTAGTTATTCTCCTCGAACTTGCCGCGCACCGACCAGTAACTGACGACCTCGGTGGCCTCGAGTCCCTTGACCGCCTCTTCTTTGGAGAAATCCGAGCAGGCGAGATAGGATGTGAGGAAGAATGCAAGTAGAATGATCTTCCGAGGTCTAAATGATTGTGACTGCACGAGTTCGCCCCGAGCTCCCCGATGGCCGCCAAGTTGACAGCCGGGCAGTGATTCATTATTATAACCGTCCTTCGGGCGATGCCGATGGCTCCCCGACGGGCGCCCGTGCCGGCCAAGAAAATCCACGGCCGGCCATAAGGGGCTCTTCAAGACTCGAACCGGCAGTGGCTCATCCAGAAGGATGAGTATAATCGGAATGGCGTAAGGAGGCGATCCGACTTTGATCGAGGTCAAGGGAGTAACGAAGAGATTCGGCAGGGTCACCGCCGTTGACGACGTCAGCTTCGAAGTGCGCAAGGGGGAGATTCTAGGCTTCCTCGGCCCCAACGGAGCGGGAAAGACGACCACCATGCGGATACTTACCTGCTTCCTGCCCCCCACCGAGGGCTCGGCCTCGGTGGCGGGATTCGATGTCTTCCGCGAGCCTATGGAGGTCAAGAAGCGCATCGGCTACCTGCCGGAGCTGCCTCCCCTGTACCCCGAGATGACCGTCGTCGATTACTTGGACTTCGTGGCTCGCATCAAAGGGGTCAAGAGCACCGAACGGGCGGAGCGCGTGGAGAGCGTGCTGGCCAAGTGCGCTCTCGGCGAGGTCCGGGATCAGCAGAACGGCCGGCTTTCGAAAGGATACCGGCAGCGCGTCGGACTTGCGCAGGCTCTGGTGCACGACCCGGAAGTGCTGGTTCTGGACGAGCCCACCGCGGGCTTGGATCCCCGACAGATCATCGAGACCCGACAGCTCATCAAGGGCCTGGCCGGCGAGCGCACCATCATCCTATCCACCCACATACTGCCCGAGGTCTCCATGACCTGCGAAAGGGTGGTGATCATCAACGCCGGCCGCGTGGTGGCCGAGGACACCCCGGCGGGCTTGACGGCTCGTATGCGGGGGGCGGAGGTACTGAGCCTCACCGTGGACGGACCTCTCGACGAGGTGCGCGACACCGTCGGCGCCCTGGCCGGCGTGATTCAGATTCAGGCGAAAGCGTCGAACGACGGGATCCACACCTTCCGCGTAGAAACCGCCAGCGGACAGGACATCCGGCGTGAGGTGGCGCGGAGGATCGTTCAAGGAGGCTTTGGGCTTCTGGAGCTCAAGCAGGTGGGGATGAGCCTGGAGGATGTCTACCTGCACCTCACCACCAGCGAGGACACCGAGGCTGCCGGGCCGGACAAAGACGCCGGGGAAGACGGCGATCACGAGGAGGAACGGCCCTCATGAGGAATGTATGGGCAATTTATAGAAGAGAGCTTTATTCGTTGTTCACGTCCTGGATTGCCTACGTGGTGCTGAGCTTGTTTCTGGTGCTATACGGGTATTTCTTCTACAGCATCCTTTACAGCTTTATCGAGTATGGATTCCGAATGTCCGAGTTCAGCGGCACCCAGGCTACGCTCAACGTCAATCAGGATATGGTCCGCTGGCTGATGGACAATACCGCGGTGGTGGTTCTCTTCATGATCCCGGGGCTCACCATGAGGAGCCTGGCCGAGGAGAAGCGCACCGGCACCATGGAGCTTCTGCTCACCTCTCCCATCACCGACTTTCAGCTCGTTCTGGGCAAGTTCCTGGCTGTCTTCACCCTCTATGCCACCATGCTCGGATTCACCTTCATTCACATGGGATTTCTTTTCTACTACGGCGAGCCGGAATGGAGGCCGCTGCTCGCCAATTATCTGGGAATGCTGCTGTTAGGCGGAGCCTTCCTCTCCTTCGGCATTCTGTTCAGCAGTTTCACGCGGAATCAGATCGTCGCGGTGTTCTCGTCCTTCACCGTCTTCCTCATCCTTTGGCTCATCGGTTACTCGGAAAACTGGGCGGGCAGCTGGGGCTCGGTCCTCGCCTATCTCTCGGTGACCAAGCATATGAGCGAGTTCTCCAAGGGGGTCATCGACACCAAGGACGTCGTCTACTATCTGTCCTTCATCGGCTTCGGACTGTTTCTCTCCACCCAGTCGGTGGAGTCTCATCGCTGGAGGGGCTGAGATGAAGCGCACCATGGTCTACCTCGCGCCCTTGGGCTGGGGAGCGCTCATTGCCGGCCTTCTCCTTAGGTTGTTCCAACCGGAGCGGGAAACGCTCTGGATATCGTGCCTGCTGACAGGATTGGTGTTGACCATCGCCTACCTCGGCACACGCTGGGAGGATTTGCTGAAACTTGCCAGGCAGCGCGGAGCACGCTACGGAGTGAATCTCGGTCTCCTCATCGTGCTGGTGGCGGGAATCGTGGTGGCGATCAACTATCTCGCCAATCGCCACAACAAACGCTGGGACCTCACGGCTTCCAAGCAATATACCCTCTCCGATCAAGCAGTGAGCGTTCTCTCCAATCTCGACCGGGATCTCAAGGTCATCATCTTCAACCGCAAAGACCAGGCCCAAGCGGCGCTCGATTTGCTCACCGAGTTCACCTATCACAGCGACCGGCTCTCGGTGGAGGTCATCGATCAGGAAGCCGAACCGGCAAAAGCTACTCCTTATCAGACCGCGACCGAGGTCAACATCCCCTTCGGAACCATCCTGATTGACAGCGGGAAACGAGTGGAGCGAGTGTCGGTGGCCGCCGAGCAAGATCTGGTCAACGCCATCATCCGGGTCATCAAAGAGGGGAAGAAGAAGATCTACTTCATCGAAGGGCATGGAGAAAAAGCGGTCGATAACACCGCCACCGGCCTCTCCATCGCCAAGACCAAGCTCGAGGAGTCCAATTACGAGGTGGTGAAGTTTCATCCCCTCGAATCGATGAAGGAAGGACAGATCGCGATTCCCGAGGACGCTGCGGCGATCGCCATCGTCGGCCCGCAAAGAGATTACCTACCCGCCGAGACGGAAGCGATCCGAAGCTATCTCGAACGGGGAGGCAAGGCACTCTTCCTCGTCGATCCCGAGAATCAGGGCGTGAAACCCAACCTGGTGACTCTCCTCAGACAGCTCAACGTCGATGTGGGCGACAACGTCGTCATCGACGCTTCCGGCGTGGGCCAGCTCTTCGGATTCGGTCCCGAGGTTCCTCTCGTCGCCAGTTACAGCACCCATACCATCACTCAGAAGTTCGCGAATGCTCCCACCGTGTATCCCTTCGTGCGCTCCGTGGAAGCGGCGGACTCGACGGCGGAGGGCATCACCGTGACCACCCTGGTGAGCTCCTCTCCGAACAGCTGGGCGGAGGACGACTTCGACGAGCTGGCGCAAGGACAGGTTCGACCCGACGAGGACGAGCGATCCGGACCGCTCGATCTGGCAGTGGCGCTCACCATCGAAGTCAAAGAGCCGGCGGGCAACCCGGAAGGAGCCGGGGAAGCGGCCTCTTCGCCCTCTGGCGAGGAGGAGCCGAGCGAAAGCGCCGCCGCCGGTGAAGACGAACCGGAGCGACCCCGACAGGGGCGCGCGGTCGTGGTGGGTGACTCGGATTTCATCTCCGACAACCTGATGGGAGCACCGGTGGCCAACCTCGATCTCTTCCTCAACATGGTGAACTGGATCGCCGAGGACGAGGACCTCATCTCCATCCGACCTCGGGAGCCGGAGGATCGGCGGATTTTCATGAACGAGCAGCAGCAGAGGAACGTCGCCTATCTATCCCTTCTCATCATCCCGGGATTGGTTCTGGTGGCGGGGATCTCCGTCTGGTGGGGAAGACGGTAAGATGAGCGCCAAGACGACGATCATCGCCGCGGTGATTCTCGCTGCGTTGGCGGCCTACATCTACCGCTACGAGCGCGAGCCGGTTGAATCCGACGTCGAATCAAAGTATGAAAAAATATTCTCCTTCGAAGCGGAGAAGATCCTAGAGATCGAGATTCGGCGGCCCGAAGCCGAGACGGTGAGGCTCCGGCGCACTAGTGAGGAGGCCTGGCAACTCGTCTCCCCCATCGACTTTGCCGCCGACGAGGTGGCGTCGAGATCGTTGGCCAACGCCGCCTCTAGTCTGGAACGGGAGCGGGTGGTGGCCCTGGGCGAAGTCGACCTGGCCGACTTCGGACTCGATGCCCCACAGCTCGAATTGGAGCTCAAGCTACAGGACGTCGAGGTGCCCACCACCCTTCTCATGGGGAGCGAGACGCCAACCGGAAGTAACCTGTACGCCCGGTTGGCGGAGGGGAACGAAATCTTCGTGATGGCCTCGAGCAGCAAGTATGCCCTGGAGAAGAGCGTTTGGGACCTGCGGGATAGGCTCATCCTTCATTTCAGCCGCGACGACGTGGAAACAGTCGTCCTCGAACAGTCTGGAAAGCGAGTGGTGCTGGCCCGGGCGAGCGAGGACTTATGGAATGTGGCGGAGCCCGCGGTGGCCCGCGCCGATCGGTACAAGACCAGTGGGCTGGTCTCCATGCTGGAGACCGCCAAAATGGAGGAGCTCGTCTCCGAAAGCGGAGAAGACTTAGCGTCTTACGGTCTGAGCTCCCCGAGCTACCAGGTCGAGATCCAGCTCAAGGGGGGACGATCGGAGACGCTGCTGGTGGGCGCGCAGAAAGACACCAACTACTACGCTCGAAACCCGGACCGCTCCTTGATCTACCTGATCGGCCAGAGCGTCGCCGATGAGATAAAGAAAGACGAAACGGAGTACCTCTCCAAACGGCTCTTCGACTTCGCCACATACCAGGTGAACAAGCTCCAGATCGCCTCCGCCGATGGCTCGACGCGCATCTACGAGAAGTCCAAGGAGGACGAGCAGGACGTGTGGAAGGAGACGGCTCCCCAGGCACGCGACATGGATCGCACCAAGGTGGATGACCTCCTCTACAAGTTGAATAGCAGCGACGCCGCCGAGACGGTAACGGAAGGCCCGGGCTTGGATAATCCGAAATACACCATCACCGTGTGGTCCCAGGAGGGCGCGAACGCCGAAGAACTAGCGGTTGGCCAACCGGTCGGTGACGCAGTCTATGCTCACCGCAAGGGGGAAGAGCTGTTCTTGAAGCTCGCCGCCACGAGCTGGGATGAGATCGAGAAGGTGATAGGCCTCGAAGACGTCCCTGCCCCAGGAGAGGATTAGCCCCCAGAGAAGGACTGGACCGGTTCTAGTCTTCCTGGTAGAGCTCCTTCGCTCGTTCGGCGGCCTTCACCACCGCCTTGATCAGGGTGACCCGCAGCTTGCCTTCCTCGAGCTCCAGGATACCGTCGATAGTGCAGCCGGCCGGCGTCGTCACCGCGTCCTTCAGTAAGGCCGGGTGATGCCCCGTCTCCAGAACCTGACGCGCCGAGCCGAGAGCGGTCTGCGCCGCCAGCAGGGTCGCGGTCTCCCGAGGTAGTCCCAGTTTCACGCCCGCTTCGGCCAAGGACTCGAGGATGATGTAGATGAAGGCCGGCCCGCTCGCCGAGAGACCGGTGACCGCGTCCATGTACTTCTCATCCACCCTCACCGTTCGACCCACGGTGTCGAAAAGGCGCTGCCCGGTCTCCAGGTGATGCGGCTGGGCGAATCGCCCGCCGCAAATGCCCGTCATCCCCGCCTCGACCGAGCAGGGTGTGTTGGGCATGGCACGCACCACCGGGATTTCCGATGCCAAGAATTTCTCGATGCTTCGCGTGGGCACCGAGGCGGCAACCGAGACCACGAGCTTCGAGGCGTCCACCGCCGGCCGGATCTCCTCGCACACCTGGCGGACGGTTTGAGGTTTGACGCAGATGAGGATGAGGTCGGCGCGCTCTGCCGCGGCGCGATTGTCGGTACCGACCGCGCAACCCAGCTCGGCGGTCAGTTGCTTGGCTCGCTCCGAATGAAGGACGGTGGCATTGGCCGTCTCCGACGTGAACAGGTGCTTCTTCATCAGCGCCTGGAGCAAGATGCTGCCCATCTTTCCCAGACCCAAGATGGCGAGTCTTTTCTTCGAAAGGTCGTCTACCATGGTTCATTCATCGTTACGCAGGACCAAGCCGCTGTCAAACGGGTACAGGAAGTCACTCTTTCTCATCGATTCGCCCGTCCAAATCTTCCGAACCGGGATGCGCCAGCAAGGAAGCCCGTTTCAGCCCTCGGTCGCCGAACCGCTGGTTGATGGAGTCCAGAGTCGCGTTCAGTCGGCGCTTTCTTTCATCCGGCGCGAACAAGCGGAGCTGGCGCGGCGCGGCGTGGACGTCTTGCATTTTCGAGGCATAGATGCCCAAAAGGCGCACCTTGCGGCCATGAACCTTCAGGCGATCCAACAAGCGAAGCGCGGTGGCGAATATCTCGTCCGCGTCATCGGTTGCGTCGGGCAGCGTCAAACTCCGCGTCTCGGTCACGAAATCTTCATCGCGGAACTTGAGCGTCACCGTCCCGGCGAGCAGTTCTTGCCGGCGAAGTCGGCGCGCTACCGCTTCCGCGAGCTCCAGCAGAGTGCCCCGGATCCGCTGGGGGTCATCGCTGTCCTGGTCGAAGGTGGTCTCCTGTCCGAGTGACTTCCATTCGTGCTCGGGCACCACCGGCCGCTCGTCGATGCCACGGGCGAGATGATGGAGATGCCGGCCGTGTTTTCCGAAGCGTTCGCCGAGCTCGGCGATGGACAAGCGCGCGATGTCACGGATCTTGTAGATACCGAGCTTGTGGAGCTCGTCCGCCGTCCTCGGACCGACGCCCCAGAGTCGTTCCACCTTAAGGTCGCTGAGGAATGACTCCTCTTGTCCCGGCGCGACCTCCACCAACCCGTCCGGCTTTTCCAGGTCGGAGGCGATCTTGGCCAGGAACTTGTTGGGCGCGATGCCGATGGAAGCGCCGAGCCGTTCCTGGGCCCGAATCCGTCGTTTGATCTCGAGGGCGATCTGGCGGCCACTCCCGTAGATCCCCAGGCTGGCGGTAACGTCCAGGAACGCCTCGTCGATGGAGATCTGCTCCACCAAGTCGGTGAAGTCTTCGACGATCGCCATGATCCGACGGGAGACCTCCCCGTACTTCCGCATGTCACCCCGCAGATAGACGGCCTGCGGGCACAACCGGTAGGCACGGCCGATGGGCATCGCGGAATGAAGCCCGAAGGCTCGCGCCTCGTAGGAAGCGGCGGCCACCACCCCTCGCCCCTTCCCTTCCCGCGGATCCGCACCCACCACCACCGGTTTCCCCAGGTACTGGGGATGGTCACGTTGTTCCACCGAGGTGTAGAAGGCGTCCATGTCCAGGTGCAAGATGATCCGCGACATGTTGGGACACCTTTGTGGTCGAGTACGAGATGCGGGCTAATGACCCAGCTTCTTGCAGTAGCCGCTATTGTAGCAAGGACGATGGGGCTCGATGAGGCATGGTCTCTGGATGGGAAAGTCGAAGTCCTCGGAGCACTCGGGACCCTCGGCAATGCCGAGCTGGGAAGGATGCCAAGCGCTTCGCAGGGGTTCCCCGAGGGCGACCGGGGGGCGTCGACCGAGCCGCTCTTCGAGGGCCTGACGCACCAAGGCTCGCACCACATCGGGCCGGACGATGCTCATTCCAGATTCACTGCATCGACCACCCCGACGACCGCAGCGTCCACCGGGCTCGACGATCGTCCGAGCGCCATGCCGGCGGCCCGCCCTTCCAAGACCACCAGGACTCGATCGCCCACGCCCGCGTCGACCGAGTCGATGGCCAACAATATCCCCCCTTCGGCCTTGCCTTGCAGGTCGAGAGGTTGCACGAGGAGTAACTTACTCCCCTCCACCTTGTAATGCTTGACGGTGGAAACCACCGTCCCCGTCACCTTGCCGAGGATCATGGCTCGTCTCGAGCGTCCACCTTGCCGACGATGCCGATGTCGGCCGGGACCTTGGAGGGCAAGAACAAGAAGGACGCCTCTCTGCCTTTGACAAAGAAGATGTCCTCACCCACGCCCACTCCCACCCCGTCCAGGGCGATGAGGGGCTCGCCTTCGGGGAGACCTTCCCGACTGAGCGGCTGGATGATGAGGAGCTTCCGCGAATCGAGGCCAGGATCTTTCACCGTGGCGACGACGTTGCCTATCACCCTGGCCAGAAACACGCCCGCTCCTCAGCTAGTCCGTGCACGAGCCGCGGCGAGCGCCCCGGAGGCGAGGTCGATCGAATCGATGATCCCCACGACCGCAGCGTCCACTGGCCGATCTTGACAACCGGCGGTCATCCGCGCTGAGCTCCCCGAGACGACCAGCACCAACTCGCCGACTCCCGCGGCCACGGTGTCCACCGCCACCAGATAGGAGCTCTTCTCCGTCCCATCCGGCCCCACCGCTCGCACCACCAGGAGCTTGAACCCCTCCAACCGCTCGTCCTTGCGGGTGGCGACGACCGTTCCGACCACTCTACCCAGGGTCATCGGTTGTACTCACCCCCTCTAGGGCTTGGTGGTCTTTCCGATCGGCAGGCGATCCTCCAGGCTCGTATGAGGCCGCGGGATCACGTGCACCGATATGAGCTCACCGATCCGGCGGGCGGCGGCGGCACCGGCATCCGTTGCCGCCTTGCAGGCGGCGACATCCCCACGAACGATGGCGGTCACATAACCCGCTCCGATCTTCTCGTAGCCCATCAGGGTGACCTTTGCCGCCTTGACCATGGCGTCGCACGCCTCGATCATCGCCACCAATCCTCGGGTCTCTATCATCCCCAGCGCTTCACCTACGGGTTCGGCCATGATTCCTCCCTAATTTTGTCGTCAAAGTTAACACAGGTTCCAGTATTCGCGTTTGGATATCGCTCCCACTCATGAGACGGTCCGTCGACCTCCCACGGCTCGAATCGCGTCGGAGATGAGCGCCACCAGCTCGTCTTTGGAAAGCTGGATCATTTGCCGGCCGTCTTCACCGGTCGCTCCGGCCGGTATGGGACAGGCTTCCCCACCCGGTGGCCCTTCCAGCCGGTAGACACCCTGACGGAGAGAGAGCAGGCGGGACACTTCCTCTTTGGGTAGCAATCTTTCTCCACCCAGCAAGCGCGAAATGAAACTGATCTCGGCAAAATGCTCCACCACTTCCATCTTGAAGTACGCGTCGTAGGCATCCTTGCCCACCGTCAGAGCCCCATGGTTGGAAAGCAGCAGCCCGTCGCTGGTGCGCACCAGCCGGTCCACGGAGTCGGCGAGCTCTTTGGTCGAAGGCGTGCCGTACTCGGCCAGCGGAACGCACCCTAGGGTCACGATGACCTCCGCCAGCACGGCCCGATTGAGCGGCACTCCCGCCACCGCGAAGGCGGTGGACTTCGGCGGGTGAGCGTGAACCACCGCCCGCACGTCGGGCCGAGCCCGGTAGACGGCGAGGTGCATCTCGATCTCGGTGGAGACCCGTAACCTTCCGTCAATTCGTTTGCCTGCGAAGTCGCAGCTGACGACCATCTCCGGGGTGAGGTAACCCTTGCAGACTCCCGCGGGTGTGGAGAGAACCTCCTCTTCAGAGATCCGGACGCTGACGTTACCTTCCATGGCGGCTATGTAGCCGTGTTGGTACAGGCGCCGGCCGACTTCGCAAATGTCTTCCTTGAGCTCATCCCGCGGCTTGGCGACACGCGTCATGCGGAGCTCACTCGATTTCACGTTCCCTCACCTGACCGTCACTTCCCTGGTTCGGAACGCCCGTCGGCAGTTCTCCGAACAGAAATGATGCGTCTCACCCGCCCGGGCTTCCTCGACGGCGCTCTCGCGAAGAAGAAAGACGCCGCACACCGGATCGCGAACCATGTGGCCACGGTAGATGGGCTGGCTGCCTTGGCGCTGCCCTTCCACCCTCTGGCGCGCTCCACCCTCGGACAACCACTGCCCCACCGCCCGGAAGACATAGCGGGCCAGAAACAGGAGGGCGAGGAACTGTAGGAGCCGCGCCATGACTAGGCTAGTTGGTGGCGTGGGCCGATCTCAGAGCCTCGAGCTCGTCGCTAATGCTCTGAGCCTCCCGGGAGTCCGGAGCCACCCTGACCAACTCCTCCCAGGCCTCCATCCCGCTGCGGATGTCCTGCTGAGTGTAAAGTCTCACCCTGCCCAAGCCCAACAGGGCTTGTGGGTTCCCGGGCTCATTGGCGAGCAGCGTCTGGTACTCGGCAATGGCCTCATCGATGCGCCCCACGTTCGCTAAGGACTGCGCCAGGTGACTCCGAGCATGGGAGTCAGCAGGATTTCCCGCGAGCGCTTCCCGAAACAATGGGATCGCTTGATCCTCATGCCCCGCCTCCAAGTAGAGATTGCCGAGTCGAATGCGCAGTTGGCTATCGTCCGGGTTCTGCTGGATCATATTCTCGAGCGCCGCCACCTCTTGCGGATCCAAGACACGGCGCGAGGTCGGCGCCTGCGCCGTGGCGGCTTCACCCGAGCTCCCCAGGGTTTCCGGGCCGGTGGACAGCGAAGCGCCGCCCGGAGCTTGGGAAACACTCTCGAAGACGAAATACCCCAGGAGCAACCCGAACACCAGGCCGCCTACGAAGAAAACGGCGTTGTCCTTTCTCATGGCCCCTCAGAACCAGCCAGTCTATCCGTGCCCGGCGGCGGGAGTCAACACTCTTGCTCCCCTGAGGTCGTAGAGTGGAGCGGGCGGCCGGCACGTGATATAGTCCGCTTCCTCACATGAACACGGATCGAATCCGGAAGATCCTGGAAGCGGTCTCCCAACAGTCGATTTCGGTGGAGGAAGCTTCCCAAGAGCTCCGCCTCCTTCCCTTCGAGGACCTCGGGTTCGTGAAGATTGATCATCATCGCCAGTTGCGACGCGGTTTCCCGGAGACGGTCTTCGGTCCGGGGAAGACGCCCGAACAGATCGCGAAGATCGCGGCGCGGCTGGCTTCTCAAGATCAAAACGTGCTGGTCACCAAGACCACCGAAGAAGCCTATCGCGCCTTGGCGAAGGAACTCCCCGAGGCCCGCTGGCACGCCGAGGCCCGCTCCATCGTGGTGGAACGCCACCGTCGGGCTCGAGCCGGGGGGCTGGTGCTCGTCATGTCCGCAGGCACGTCGGACATCCCGATCGCCGAGGAAGCCGCCCTGACCGCCGACCTGATGGGCTCCAGGGTGGAGCGTGTCTTCGACGTGGGAGTGGCGGGAATACACCGACTGGCTTCCCATCAGGAACTTCTAACCCAGGCGACGGTGGTCGTGGTAGCAGCCGGCATGGAGGGCGCCTTGCCCAGTGTGGTGGCGGGACTGATCGCGGTCCCGGTAGTCGCCGTTCCCACCAGTATCGGCTACGGCGCCAGCTTCGGCGGTCTCTCGGCGTTACTGGCCATGCTCAATGGTTGCTCCTCCGGAGTGGCCATCGTCAATATCGACAACGGTTTCGGCGCCGGCTATCTGGCTGGTCTCATGAACGCCTCGGCGGCTCCCGCCGGTTAATGAGCCGGCTGGCGCCGGACAGGCTTGACAGCGAGCCATTTCGTTCTTAAATTGCAATAATGGAACGGCTTAGGGGACCGGGGGTCCGTCTTCTGAATGCAATTCCCAGGCCATGGCGGGCCTTGAAAGGCCTTGAAAAAAAGGATGGTCGATTGGGTCTTGAACGTGCTTCGAGCGAACTCTGGCGGGCCCGGTGGCGGTATGTGGCTTCCCTCCCATGAACCTCGCTGTCTGTAGAATCCTGGAACTAGACAAGATATTGGATGTGCTCGCCCGCTTCACCGCGACTCCTTTCGGACCCGAAGCGGCGAGAAGTCTCGCTCCTTCTTCGGTGATGCCGGTGGTGCAGGAGGCTCTCAGGGAGACGACTGAGGGTCAGAAGCTGCTCCAATCGGGACGGAGGCTACCCCTAGAGGGCACCCCGGACGTGCGCCCACACCTCAAAGTGCTCGAGGTCGCGCACCAATCGCTTCCCGAAGGGCCCCTCCTTGAGCTCGCCGCCCTGGCTCGGATCGCCCAGAGAATGGGACCGGAGCTCAAGGAACGTGAACCGCTGCTCCCCCACCTGGCAGAGCTGGTGGGCCGACTCCCCGATCTCCGGGAGCTTCGCCTCGCGATAGAAAGGGCCATCGATATAGAGAGCGGCGGCGTCAAGGACGATGCCAGTCCCGAGCTTCGTCGCTTGCGGGCGCGTCTGTTCAAGCTACGAAGAAGACTGGAGAGCATGCTCGAGTCCTATTTCAGACAAAAGGACACTCGGAAGATGCTCCAAGATCAAGTCATCACCGTGCGGAACGGCCGGTCGGTGCTGCCGGTCAGGGCGGAGTGTCGGGGGCAATTGGTCGGAATCGTGCACGGGACTTCGGCGAGTGGCGCTACGGTGTTTGTCGAGCCGCTCAGCACGGTCGAGATCAACAACGACATCGTTTCCGTTCAGGAACAAGAACATCAAGAAATCGAGCGCATCTTGCACGCCCTTACCGAGCTGGCGCGTTCCCAGAAGACCGAGCTCTCCCGAACCGTAGACATTCTCACCCACCTGGACATGATCCAGGCCAAGGCTTCTCTGTCCGACGCCTACCAGGGAGTCGAGCCGCGCCTCGCGGAAGGCAGGACGCTCCACCTCGTCTCGGCACGCCACCCTTTGCTCCTCCGCGGCGTCGTCGAGCGGCTGGACCAGGCTCCGCCGGCTCGGGAAGCCGTCCCCCTTTCCTTTCGGGTCGACGCCGAGAAGAGCGCCTTGGTTTTCACCGGTCCCAACACCGGCGGCAAGACCGTAGCGCTCAAGATGGCCGGACTGCTCTCGCTCATGGTGCAATCGGGGCTTCATGTCCCCGCGGACGCCGAGAGCACGTTCCCTGTATTCAAGAGAGTCTTCGCCGACATCGGAGACGAGCAGTCGATCGGCTCCAGTCTGTCCACCTTCTCCGCCCACCTCAGAAGAATCGTGGAGATGGAGCGGGAGATTGAGGAGCCTTCCCTCGTGCTTCTCGACGAAGTGGGTGCCGGAACGGATCCGGCGGAGGGAGGAGCCCTGGGGACCGCTCTCGTCGAGCACTTTCGTCGCCGGGGCGGCCTGGTGTTGGCTTCCACCCATCACGGCATGCTGAAGGCCTATGCCACCACCACGGCGGGCGTCGGCTCGGCCTCTTTCGAGTTCGATCCCGAGACGTACGAGCCGACCTACCAGCTGGTGGACGATTCGACGGGCCGAAGCCTCGCCTTCGAGATCGCGCAACGGTTTGGACTTCCCGAAGACGTAATCCGACATGCGCGAGCACTCCAGAACCAGAAGGAACGCCAGGTCGAGGGCATGCTGGAGCGGCTGGAAGCGGAAGGCCAGCAACTGGCGCGAGATCGGGAGACGATGGCCAGGGATCACCGCGCTCTCGAAGCTTCCCTGGGACGCCAGCGGGCGGTGGAAGAAGAGCTCAGCCGCAGCCGAGACGACCAGATGAAGAACATCCGAGAAGAGATGCGGGAAGAGGTGGCCCGGGCCCGCGACGAGATCCGAAGGATTCTCACCGAGGCCCGCGAGCGGAGCCTCTCCCGTCAAGGAGAAGTCGCAAAAGACGCCCGGGCGCGGCTTTTGGCGCTCACGGCTCGATTCCAGCCACCCCCCCGAGAAGGTGCGGTTCCTCTTCACTTGAGCGTCGGCGAGGCGGTAACCATTTCTTCTCTGCGATTGACGGGGCAAGTGGTGGAGGTCCTCAGCGGGAATGAGGTGGAGGTGATGGTGAGAGACAAGCGGCTGCGCATCCCGGTCTCCGAGCTGGAAGCGGCGGCTCCTCGAAAGGAGGTCAAAGCGTTCGGCGGCGCAGGCGCCAGCCAAACCCACCTGCCCGAAACAAAACGGGTCCCACAAGAGCTCAACGTGATCGGCTGCACGGTGGATGAGGCCTTATCGCAAGCCGACAAGTTCCTGGACGACGCTTTCCTCAGCGAGCACCGCACGGTGCGTCTCATTCACGGTCTGGGGCGCGGGCGGCTCAAGAACGCCATTGGCAAGTGGCTCACGACCCATCCCCACGTGGCCAACCATCAGCCGGAAGGAAGTGGCGCGGTAACGGTGGTGGAGCTCAAGAACTGATGCCTGTTTTCCCGACGAGTTTCATCGAGCAGGTGAGGTCGAGCACCGATATGCTGGAGCTCGTCGCTCAGTTCGTGCCCCTGAAGCGAGCGGGAAAGAACTTCAAGGGCCTTTGCCCCTTCCACGCCGAAAAGACGCCTTCGTTCAACGTGAGCCCGGAGAGGGAGATTTTCCATTGCTTCGGCTGCGGACAGGGGGGCGACGCCTTCAAGTTCCTCATGCTCTACGAAAAGATGTCCTTCACCGAGGCGGTCACGCAGCTTGCGTCGCGGGCTGGCATCAGCGTTCCCCGACAGCACGCCAGCGGGCCCGAAGATCGGGAGAGAACCTTGCTTCTCCAGATTCACGAGGAGTCGGCTCGCTTCTTCCAGAATTCACTGATGAAAAACCCGCCAGCGCTCGCCTATCTCGAGCGCCGCGGACTCCGTCGGGAGACGATCGAGAAAGTGGGCTTCGGACTCGCTCCCGACGCTTGGACCTCGCTCTTAGAGCACCTGACCCGCAACGGAGCCAAACCGGAGATGGTAGCTCGCGCCGGGTTGGCCGTTCCGCGTCGGGAGGGGGGCGGTTTCTACGATCGTTTCCGCAATCGACTCATCATCCCCATCCGGAACGAATCGGGGAAGATCGTCGCCTTCGGCGGCCGCTTGCTCGGGCCAGGCGAGCCGAAATATTTGAACTCGCCGGAGAGTCCCATCTACAGCAAGAGCCGGATCCTCTATGGATTCGAATTGGCCAAGCCCGCCATCCGCCAAAGCGGTCTTGCCATCCTGATGGAGGGTTACTTCGACTGCATCCAGGCCTACCAGGCCGGGATCGACGAGGCGGTGGCGTGCTGCGGCACCAGCCTCACCGCGACTCACGCCCGCCTTCTCCGCCGTTACACCGATCGGGTGGTGGTCAATTTCGACCCCGATGCGGCGGGAGAGGCTGCCGCCGCTCGCAGCATCGATCTGCTGATCGAAGAGGGTTTCCAAGTCTCGGTGTTGAGCCTTCCGTCTGGTAAGGACCCCGACCGCTTCATTCTGGAGGAGGGCGGGGAAGCCTATCGGCAAAGGCTCGAGGCGGCCCGGTCCTTCGTCGACTACCTGATCGAAAGAGCAGCCCAGCGTTCGGATGTCGCCACTCCGCGCGGAAAAGTCGAATTCTTGAACGGCGTACTTCCCACGCTGGCCCGCATCCCCAATCAAGTCGAGCGAGTTGGCTACGTGAGCCGGCTGGCGGAGCGGGCGGACATATCCGACGCGGCGGTGGTGGAGGAGCTGCGCCGCCAAGTCATGGCTCGGGCGCATAGGGTGAGCATCACGCCCCCACCGGCGGAATCTGTCAAGCCGGCCGAACGTGACCTCATCCGATGGTTGCTCCACTTGCCGGCCGATGCCCCGGCTCTGCTGGCCGACCTCGAAGAGGAGGACCTCCAGGAGCTTGCCACTGCCCCCATCTTGAGAGCCATGAAAGACCTTGTGACGTCGGATAGCCTTTCTACCGAACGCTTACTGGGCCGGCTGGTCGCAGAAACGGAACGGAATCTGCTCACCCGCATCGCCCTCGAGCCGTCCCCCTTGGGGCCCCGCCAAAGCCCTCGCGACTGCCTGAACCGCCTTCGCGAGCAGAGGTGGCGCCGGCAGCTTTCTCGCCTGCGCGCTAAACTTGCTCAGGGCGTAGACGTCGACAACGTGACCGCCGAGATCCAATCCCTGGCGCGGAGGATTGAGAGCTCGGGACGAATGGAGAGTCTTAGGTGATTAGGAGGGATAAGCTTTTGTCCATCGAAGAAAAGTACGACGAAGTAAGAACGCTCATCACCATCGGCAAGGAGAAGGGCTATCTTCTCTACGACGAAGTAAACGATATGCTGCCATCCGAGGTCAGCTCCTCGGAGGAGCTCGACCAGCTCTTCGATGCCTTCGGAAACGCCGGCATCGACGTGGTCGAGTCCGAGGACAAGTACAAGGAGCTCAAAGAGGCCGGCATCTCCAACTTCGACAAGGGAAGGAGAGGAGGAGAGATCGAGCTGGACCTCACTCCCGGAGTCCTCGACAAGACCAATGACCCGGTGCGGATGTACCTCCGCGAGATGGGCACGGTCGCTCTGCTGACTCGTGAGGGAGAGGTTGAGATCGCCAAGCGCATCGAGCGCGGCAAGCTGGCGGTGATCCGCTCCCTCTCAAGAACACAGATGGTGGCCAATGAAGTCCTCGCCTTACGAGATGCGCTCAAGAAGGGAGAGCTAAACGTCAAGGACTTCATCATCGTGAGTGAAGACGACCTTGCCGACCAAAAAATCGAAGAGCGTAGACACCAGGTCATTCTCCAAGTCAACAAGATCGACCGCACCTACCGGGAGTGCAAGAGCTACGCCAAACGGTTTGCCAAGCTCAAGAAGCGTTCGCGGGGCTACGTCAAGGGGAAGTGGAAGCTCGGCCGCATGCGCATCAAGATGGCGAACCTCATTCAAGAGATCGATCTCACCGAAAGTTTCCTTCTTCGCATGAGGGATAAGGTACGCGATGCGGTGGAAACGATAGCGGCTGCCGAGAGGCGCCTGGTACGGCTCGAGTCTCGGGTCAACGGGATCAAAGGCCGGAGCAAGGCCAGGGACGAGGAGAGGAGCCGAGTGCGTTCCGAGATGCGCAAGACGCGGGGCGGGATCCGCGCGATTGAGGAAGGGCAGGAAACGACCGCCGCGCAGCTGAGGAGAACGCTCGTCACCATCAGGCTCGGCGAGGCCCAAGCGCAGCAAGCCAAGTCGGAGCTGGTGGAAGCCAACCTCCGACTGGTGGTCTCCATCGCCAAGAAATACACCAACCGGGGATTGCAATTCTTGGACCTCATCCAAGAGGGCAACATCGGGCTGATGAAGGCGGTGGACAAGTTCGAGTACCGCCGTGGTTACAAGTTCTCCACCTATGCGACCTGGTGGATCCGTCAGGCGATTACCCGTGCCATCGCCGATCAGGCGCGCACCATCCGTATACCGGTTCACATGATCGAGACCATCAACAAGCTCATCCGCACCTCACGCAGCTTAGTGCAGGAATATGGTCGGGAGCCTACCTCGGAAGAAATTGCCAAGCGCATGGATATACCGGTGGCAAAAGTGCGCAAGGTGTTGAAGATCGCGCAAGAGCCGATTTCGCTGGAGACGCCCATCGGCGAGGAAGAGGACAGTCATCTGGGCGATTTCATCGAAGACCGGGGCGTGGTCTCTCCTGCCGAGCAGGTGATCAACACCAACTTGAAGGAGATGACGGAGGCGGTGCTCAAGACCCTGACCCCCCGAGAAGAAAAGGTCATCAAGATGCGGTTCGGCGTGGGGGATGGCAGCGAGCACACGCTGGAGGAAGTGGGACAGAGCTTCGAGGTGACTCGCGAGCGTATCCGTCAGATCGAGACCAAAGCGCTCCGCAAGCTTCGCCACCCCTCTCGGAGCCGCAAGCTCAAGGCCTTCCTGGAAGGCTCGCGCGTTTAGAGTATATTATCGGTGTAGCAAGTGAAGGGCCCATAGCTCAGTGGTTAGAGCCACCGGCTCATAACCGGTTGGTCCTAGGTTCAAGTCCTAGTGGGCCCACCAGTTAGGCCAGTGGAAGCTGGTGCCGATTCGAGGCAATGACGCTAAGAGCAACCTCCGATAGACGGGATGCCCCGCCCGGGCCGGACCGCGGGCGGGCGGCCGGTCCGAAATCCAAAGGGTGCCGTGGTGGCGCCCTTTTTTTTATGGCGTGATGCTCACCGAGCTCGAGAACCTCATCGCGCTGCAGAATCTCGACCTCCAGATCCGAGCCCTGGAAGCGCGACTGGCGCGCATTCCCGTCGAGGTGGCGGAGTTGGAAAAAGAAATCGCCACCGAGAGAGGGAACCTGCAGGCCGCCGAGAATCGTTTGAGCGAGTCACAGAAGGAGCGCCGAGCCCTGGAAGGAGACCTGGCGACGTTGGAGGGAACGCTCTCGAAGTACAAAGGTCAGCTCATGCAAGTGAAAACCAACGAAGAGTACAAAGCGATGCAGCGGCAGATCGACCACGTTCAGAACGATGTCGGACAGAAGGAAGAGCGGATCCTGCTGGGCATGGAAGAGGCCGAAGGATTGCAGGAGAAAATCAAAACGCGCCAAAAGGAGCTGACGGAAGGACAAAAAAGAGTCCGCTCCATGGAGGCCGATCTGGAGTCGGAAGAGTCTCGCCTTCGTGCCGAGCTCGAGAACCAGAAAGGACAACGAGAGGATCTTTTCCGGTCGATCGACCCCGACCTACTCGCTCAATACCGAAAAGTGGCAGGAGCGAGAAGCGGCGTGGCGATGGCGGAGGCCAAAGACGAGCACTGCCAGGTTTGCCACGTGAGGCTGCGGCCCCAAGTCTATGGCGAGATCCGCATCGGAGATCGAATCCTCCGCTGCGATAATTGCGGCCGCATCCTGTACTATCTGGGCCCGACTCCGACCGGCACCGGCGAGGAACGACCCGACCAGCCCGCCGAGAGTACCTGAGAAGCTCAGCGCACCCCGATCACTCCCATCAGCCGTCCCACTCCCTTGCCCTCTTTGCGGTAAGAGTAGAATTGCTGAGTGTCGCAGGAAGTGCATATTCCGCTCGGATAGATCTGCTCGCTGGGAACTCCCGCCTCGGTGAGCTGTAGGGTGTTGGCCTCGATCAGGTTCAGATGATTTCTGCCCCGGCCGCCCGGAAGAAAAAGCCCTTCCGCGTGGGGAAAGCGTTCTCTGAAAGCCCCAACGACTTCGTCCCCGACCTCATAGCAACAGGCACCGATGGCAGGACCCATCGCCACGTGGATGGAAGCCGGCTGCGAGTCGAAACGCTCTTTGAGACACGCCAGGGCGCGCAGGGGCACTCCCGCCAGAGCTCCTCGCCAGCCCGCATGCGCCGCCGCCACAGCCTTCTTGTCTTCGTCCCAGAAGATGAGTGGCACGCAGTCGGCGGTTTGCACGACGAGAGCCAAACCTTGCTGAACGGTGGCCAATCCGTCGCAGACCGGGGGCTCGGCCGGCGCCTCCTCAATGGCCAGCACCTGGTTGCCATGAACCTGACACATGTGGGCAACCCCCCGGTCGAGCCCGAGAGCCTTTGCCAGCTCCTCCCGATCTCGGGAGCAAAGGTCCCGCGTTCCGAAGGGCTCCTCTCCACCCCATTTTCGCGATCTCAAACTGAACCCGTTGGGGACGCCGCGCTGGGCAAGTGCGCTACAGACGAGAACGTCCAGCCCTTCCCGGTCCCCGATGGACTCCCGTTGGAAGTGCGCCTTTGTCACTTGATGACCGATCCGCATGCGTCTACCATGCCTCGATGAGGATAGGACTCTTCCTGGCGAAGGTCGCGGAAACGCCTCCCGTCACCAGCCCCCTCTTCACCGAGACGGAACGTCGCTACTGCCTGGAGCGCCGCCACCCGGAGCCCCACTTAGCGGGTCGCTATGCCGCCAAACGCGCCGCCTGTCTCGCTCTCGGTGGAAACGAAGGGGAGATGGCGGGCGACATCGAAGTGGTGCGAGAACCGGGGCGCGCTCCAACACTCAGATTCCACGGTGCAGCGAAGCGGGCCGGGGCGCCCGCCGTGAAGGGTCACGTCAGTATCAGCCACAGCGGCAACTACGCGGTCGCGCTCGTCGTCATCGAGTGATCGAGCTGGGCCTTCTGGTACTCCGTTTCCAGCAGCTCGCGCTTCATCCCGTTGTCGATGTGGCCCCAGGGAAGGATCTCCTCGAGACGCCGCGAACGGTGGACGTAGAAGTCGAGGCTCAGACCGTTCCGGGCCAGGGCCTGATTCAAGTCCGCCTCGCCCCTAGCCATCAGTAACATGACCGGGGCCAGACGGCGATCCCCGAGGGAAAGCAGAGCCTGAAGCCTTTCTTGCCGCGGTGACTTGCAGCGGACCTCCACGTTGGGGACTCGTCCCAGGGCCTTTTGCAGAAAGCGCATCTTACGATTCAACTCGACCTGTGAAGCCATCGGGCACCACTGAAAGGGAGTGGCTGGCTTGGGTATGAAAGGATTGATACTGGGGATGATCCGCCCCAACCGGCCCCTTCGCCGGCCATGGTCCAACATGACCTCGCGGATCTGCTCGACGAGGCTCACGATACCCGCCACGTCCTCGTCGCGCTCACCGGGTAAGCCGACCATCAGATAGAGTTTCAGATTCTCCACTCCACGGTCGAATAGCATGTCGACCTTTTCGAGTATCTCTCGATTGGGGATGCGTTTGTGAATGGCGAACCGCAGTCGGTCGGTACCCGCTTCCGGAGCGACCGCCAAAGTCTTCTCTCCACTTTCCACCAGGGGGTCGACGAGCTCCGGTCGCAGATCTTCGAACCGCAGCGAGGAGACACTCACCCTGAAACCCATCTCCTTGAGGCTCTGGACGAGTGGGACGATCTCCCGATGGGCGCCCACCGCCGTCGAGACCAAACCGATCTGCGAAGTATGCGCCCGCGCCGCGCGAGCGCTCTCCAGTATCTTCTCGATCTCGAAGGATCGCTTGGGAAGGTAGTTGTATCCCGCCCAGCAGAATCGACACAGGGTCGGACAACCCCGGGAGACCTCCACCAAGAACTTCTTCGACATCTCGGTGGCCGAGGTCAGCACGTAGGTCGCGGGGGGCGGTAGATCGGCACGCTTTCCCATCTTCGCCCGCACGATGCTGTCGCCCGCTCGACTTCGCTTTTCAGCGATCGTGCCGTCCGACCGGTACTCGATGTCGAGGTGACCCGGAATGTAGAAACCGCCCGCCGTCAAAAGCCTCCGGAACAAGTCGGCTCGCGATGTCGCGGTGCGCAAGGCGTCGGTCAGCGCCGGAAGGAGGGCCTCCGCCTCTCCCACCGCCATGACGTCCAGAAAAGGAGCGAGCGGCTCGGGATTCAGAAAGGTCACCGGGCCTCCCGCCAAGACCAAAGGATGCCGCTCGTCCCGCTCCGATGCCAGAGCCGGGATGCCTGCCCATTCCAACAGGGCAATCAGGTTCAGCTCGTCCGGCTCGAAGGTGATGGAGAAGGCCACCACATCGAAGTCACGGACCGGGGTCCCCGACTCGAGGGTGAGGAGGGGCGCGCCGCCTCTCCGAAGCTCGTCTCGATCCGCCCGGTCGGGCAGAAAGAAGCGCTCGCAGACCACGTCCGGCTCGTCGTTCCAGAAACGATAAACCGCCTGGAAACCGACGTTCGACATCCCGATGTAATAGGTATTGGGATAACCGAGCGCCACCCGGAGCCTCCCGGCGTGGGGCTTGTAGACCGTGCCGATCTCTCCCTGAAGGAGGTCTCGGGTCCGATCTCGTGGCGGGTTATTCATACAAACCCTTGATTTTAGCCGCCTTATTGACGAATGTCCAATCGCGTGGTTAGAATGGAATTTGAAATCCGGCAAACCCACCCAAACGTGAACGGTCGCAAAGGAACGATTGCCATTCTAACCGGCGGCGGTGACGTGCCGGGCTTGAATCCCGCCATCCGGGCCTTGACCATCCGGGCCCTCCGGGAAGGCTACCGCGTGCTGGGCATTCGAAGGGGATGGGCGGGGCTGGTGGACCTGGTGCGCGATAGCTCACACCCCGCCTACGAGCAGGTGGTGGAGCTCACCGAGGAGGTCGTCAACAAGGTCGGCCGCACCGGCGGTACTTTCCTTCATACCTCACGCACCCGCCCCAGTCACCTGCCTTTGGCCAACGTGCCGGCGCACCTCAAGGATCGTTACACCGACGAAGTGAACGACCTCACCGGCGAAGTGCTCGCCAACCTGGATTGGCTGGGGATCGACACCCTGATCCCCATCGGTGGAGACGACACCCTCTCCTACGCCCTCAGGCTCCACCAGCAGGGAGTCGGTATCATCGGAATCCCCAAGACCATGGACAACGACGTGCCGGGCACCGACTACTGTATCGGGTTCAGCACCTGTGTCACCCGCACCATCGAGATGACCCACGCATTGCGGACCAGCGCAGGAAGCCATGAACGTTTCTTGGTCATCGAGGTGTTCGGACGTTACGCCGGCTTCACCTCGCTCATTCCCACCATGGCCGGCGCCGCTAATCGCTGCGTCATTCCCGAGTACCAGTTCGACATCGAACGCCTGTGCGAGCTCTTGACCGCCGACCGTTACTCCAACCCCAGCAAATACAGCGTCGTCCTCGTCTCCGAAGGCGCCAAGTTCAACGGCTCGGAAATGATCTTCGAAAAAGAAGAGCAGGACATGTACGGCCACAAGAAGCTGGGCGGGATCGGCGACATCGTGTCGCAGAAGTTGAAGGACATCTCACCACGATTCAACAACGGGCGTCGCATCAACGTCATCAACCAGCGCCTCGGCTACCTGGTGCGCTGCGGCGACCCCGACGCCCTGGACTCCATCGTCCCTATGGCCTTTGGCAACCTGGCCATGGATCTCGTTCTGGAAGGAGCCAGCGGCAGGCTGGTGTGCGTACGTCAGGGTCGCTACCACAACGTCCCCATCGACGCGGTCACCCAGGAGAAAAAAGTCGTGGACGTGGCCAAGTACTACAACACCGACCGGCTGCGCCCCATCTTCGAGCGCTTCGAGTCGAAGCCGCTTTTCATCATGACCAGCGAACCGTAGTTAGAGGGACTTGACTAAGTGACCACCGGTGACTACCATGGGAACGATGAAAGCGGTCGGCATCAAGGAGCTCAAGGCACGGCTGTCAGAGTTCGTCCGCCTGGTTAAGTCCGGCGAGACGGTGCTCGTCACCGAGCGCGATGAGGTGGTGGCCGAGCTCCGGCCCGCTCGCCGCCCGCGGCCGCGAGACGACATAGGGGATGTTCTAGAGGACCTCGCCGCTTCCGGCGACATTACCCGTTCCGCCTTGCCCAAGAAGAACTGGACCTGGAAGGCCCGCGGTCTCGGGCTTCCATCCGGCACCGCACAAGACATCCTGGACGAGACTCGCGCCGACCGGTGACCCGCGCAAGGAATGCCCTTCGCCCTATACCTCGATACGTCGGCAGTTCTTCGCGCTACCCTTGAAGCGGGCACGACCCCCGAAGTCGAGACCCTGATAGCTTCGTCTCGAATCCTGTTGACATCACGCTTGTCCCTGGTCGAGTCTGCGCGTGCGTTGATCCGGGCTCGAGAGCTCCATCGAGCATCTGAAAAGGATCTCGCCGATGTACAGAGCGAGATGGATTCTCTCTGGTCGAGGTGCGAGATTTGGGAGCTCACGGAATCGGTTTGCGAGCTAGCGTCCCATGTCGCACCGGGAAAAGCTCTCCGCACTCTGGACGCCCTCCATCTGGCTACTTTCCTCACTGCGCGCCGACGGATCGCAGGCCTCGAGCTACTCACGGTGGACAACCATCTCAAAGAGGCTGCGGGGACGG
>Ga0209521_10000235_pt1 | contig 39593 bp, 23 predicted proteins | sample Rifsed19ft4_FD_184016 | JGI IMG/M metagenome (GOLD analysis project Ga0209521, IMG submission 184016) | Soil microbial communities from Rifle, Colorado, USA - sediment 19ft 4 (version 2) | ecosystem: Environmental > Terrestrial > Deep subsurface > Rock core/Sediment | place: Rifle, Colorado...
GGCCGCTCTTACTCCTGGCAAAACCGTACTCAAGGATGCAGCTTGCGAACCGCACGTTCAAGATTTAGCGCATTTTTTGATCAAAATGGGCGCATTAATATCAGGCATTGGCACTAATCATTTAGAAATTATTGGCGCTCAAAAATTACAAGGCGCCAAACACCGCCTAATTCCCGACTTTCTTGACATTGGCACTTTTGCCGCGGCCGCCGCTGCCACCAAGGGCGAAATCACTATCAAAGATGTCGTTGCCACGGATTTAGATCCGATTTTAGCCAAATTAGAAATGATGGGCGTCAAATATAAACTTGAAAATCGTAGTCTAAAAATTTTAAAAAGCCCCAATCTTAAAGCTTCCCGGATTCAAACTCGACCCTGGCCAGGCTTTCCCACTGATTTGCAAGCGCCGTTTTGCGTGCTATCCACCCAAGCTAAAGGCACGAGTTTAATTCATGATTGGATTTACGAGCGAAGGTTATTATACACTGATAATCTAATAAAAATGGGTGCCGAAATTGTCTGGTGCGATCCGCATCGCGCCTTAGTTACCGGACCAACCCAATTATATGGCGCACAAATTGGCAGTCCAGATATTCGCGCCGGCATCGCTTTAATTATTGCTGGTTTAGCCGCCAAAGGTGAAACAATCATTGATAATATTGATTTGGTTGATCGAGGTTATGAAGCAGTTGAAATTAGGCTGCAAGCCCTAGGTGCCAATATCAAAAGAATCAAATAATAAACTTGTTGGTATATAAATTAGTATATAATTAGGTAACACGGATTTAATTTAAATATCGTAATGGAGGAAGATGTTAGGTCGAAGAATTGGCATTGATTTAGGGACCACCAATACTTTAGTGTATTTGCCCAAAAAGGGGATTGTGAGTAATGAACCAACGGTGGTGGCATTATCGGTTGATGATAACCGTGTTTTAGCAATTGGCAAAGAAGCCAAAGAAATGATTGGACGCACGCCTGAAAGTATTATTGCTTCGCATCCTTTGCGGGATGGTGTCATTGCCGATTATCGAATTTGCGAAGCGATGTTGAGATATTTTATTAATCGCGTTTCTGGCGGTTTAAGGTTATTTCGTCCGGAAGTGATGATTGCCGCCCCAGCTGGTATTACCTCCACTGAAAAAAGGGCGGTTATTGATGCGGCCTTGCAAGCTGGTGCCAAAGCAGCTTTTATCATCAAAGAGCCGGTTGCCGCCGCGCTTGGTGCGGAAGTGCCAATTTCTTCTCCGTCGGGGAATATGATTATTGATATTGGCGGTGGCACCTCTGAAGTAGCAGTAATTGCTTTGGGTGATATTGTCGCGGCCAGCTCAGTTCGTACCGGGGGCCGGAAAATGGATCAAGCTCTTGCCAATTATATCCGTCGCAAACATAATCTAATTGTTGGCGAACAAACCGCCGAAAACATTAAAATTAAAATCGGTTCAGTTTTACCTTTGAAAAAAGAGTTAAAAATGGAGATCTCTGGTTCTAATTCAATCTCTGGCTTGCCCGAAACAATTATCGTTACCAGCAATGATGTGGTAAAGTCACTTAAAAATGAGTTAAAAGATATTATCAACACCGTCAAAAATGTTTTACAAAACACCCCCCCGGAATTAGCCGCAGATGTGATTGATAAAGGCATTATAATGTCTGGTGGCGGTTCAATGTTGCGAAATATTGATTCATTAATGACCAAGGTCACCGGCGTGCCGTGCCATGTTGCTGAAGAGCCTTTATTGGCGGTGGCAAAGGGAACAGGCATGGCGGTTGAAAATTTAGACGCCTACAAAAAATCAGTCTTATGGATAAAATCATAATCATGATTAATCCTAAAGTAGCCATTATTTTAGTTAATTATAATTCACAACAAGACACTCTCGAATGCTTAGAGAGTCTTTTTCGAATTAGCTATCCGAATTTTAAAGTGGTTTTAGTGGATAATAATTCCAAAGATGATTCAGCCAAAATAATTCGACAAAGATTTGGTGCTAAAGTAAAAATCATTGAAAATTCTAAAAATTTAGGTTTTGCCGAAGGTAATAATGTTGGCGTTCGTTGGGCACTAAAAAACAATGCCGACTATGTTATGCTCTTGAATAATGACACCATTGTTAATCCGAGTTTTTTGGATATTTTAATCAAAAATGTCCAAAATAAACCCCAATTCGAAGTTTTTTCCCCACAAATCCGCATGTATCCGGATAAAAACCGCTTATGGTATGCGGGGGGACGAATGATGCCGTTTCTCGGGTCTGTGCAAATGTTTAATCGGGGTGCCAAAATTTCAAATGCGAAATTAAAAAAACCAAGCGAAATTACTTTTATCACTGGGGCGGCGATGCTAATCTCCGCTTTGTTATTTAAAAAAGTGGGTTTTTTGGATAAAAAATATTTTTTATACTGGGAAGAAACAGATTGGGAAGCTCGGGCTCTTCGTGCTGGGGTAAAATTTTTATATGTTCCAGATGCGGTGATTTGGCACAAGATTTCCCAAAGCACTGGTGGTGCCGCAAACCCCAAAATGCAATATTATTTCTATCGCAACAATTTATTATTTGCGAAAAAGAATTTGGTATTTTATTGGTGGCCAACTTTTTTACTTTTTATATTTTTTAGAATTTTATTTTTTGAAATTGGTTTAGGGTTAATCCAATATTTGTTTGGAAAACGAACTCGATTTTTAGGTTTAAAATATTTATGTAGGGGAATTTTAGATTTTTTTAGCGGCAAATTTGGTGCAACAAAATTGGAATAATTTTTAAAATGTTTCGCTCGGCACTCTCCACAAAAAGACGCTCCGTCAATCAAATTTATTATCAAAATTACTCTCAAGCCGTCGCTTGACTCTTGTCTTGCCCCAATTGTTATACTTTTTTAATGCCTTATCTTGGGCAAGTCTGCGAGACACTTTTTTTAGGAGGTGCCTTCGCTCTTTACCTGTAAATTTTATCTTTTTAAGGTAGAGATATTGACAAATATTTTTGATATGGTATAATAAGTAAAATAAAGAAAAACAAAGATAAACCCAAAATAAACTAAAACGCAGGCAACACCCGCCAGGGTGCAGACGGAGGTCGTCTGTCCCAACAGACCCATTCGTCGGGTCTGACTACATATGGCAGAAGGAGATGGTGTCAATGGTCGTACCAGGTCGCTCAGACAGACAGGGAACACACAGGGCCTGACGGCGGTTGACCCCAGCACCGGACCGGCGATGCGTCCCACAAGACGTAATCCATCATCAGAAAGGAGTATCAACTCCTTGAACCGGTTCTTCTCGAGCTTCCGAAAACGATAGTCCGACCCCACCCCCGGGAGCATGTTCAGTTCAGGTAGGATAGTCAGGATAGTCGGTTGGCAAGCCCGGCAACCTCGAGGTGTTCTGCCAACGGGTTATACCGGTCGTCAGCTGATAAAAGCGCCGTCGCGTTTCCTGTCGTCCGGCATCGCTTCCGGCGTCGTAAAACTCGGCAGCTCCACCAGTCTTCGGCTAGATACCCAACTATCCTCGGAATCACACCCACAGGTTTCATGACTGGGGTTTGGTCCAGGACACGGCCCGTCAAGGCCACTAGGGTTTCGGCCACAAGGAAGACTGGGTTCGGTTCGTACCTTCACAACTAGTCGCAACTTCTTCTCGGCGCATAGTGCAGCTCTCGCGCTAAACTACCAGAAGAACTGGTTCACCTTCGGGTGATAAGAAAACGGTTTCTGCACGAACCGGACCTAAGGTAAAGAAGAAACGCCAAACAGTTTCGCGTCGAGCAGGCATGGCCGTAGTGGTTACAAGAAAGTGTGGCCTGCCGCCGCGAAACTGCCGCTGGGCGACCAGATGTGGTTCCATCTTAGAGCTCCTAATCGGGCTCAACAAACCCATCTGGTCTGACAGCACAACGTCCCACTGGGGGCGACCAAGCCGGGTAACGGGATTGGAGCGGATTCATCCGACTTACAACCCCTCACCAACCTGACTTCGGTCGCCCCTCCCTTTCCACCCTTCCTCCGCAATCCTCGTCTCTTTCGTCCTATTCGGGGCGGCAGCCGGTCCACAACGGGACCCTTCTGGGTCACGAAACCCCCACTGGCTTGCCGCCCCGATATCTAAAAATTATTAGACCTTTTGGTCTTTTTTTGTTTCCAGCTTTATTTTTGGCTTAAAAAATGATAGAATAGCATCAAGTAAAATCAGTAAACAATAAACAAATAATATCCGCCAGTTGGCGGAAGCAATCATCATGATAATTTTAGTAATTTTCGCCTTAGCCTTAATTATTTTTTCATTTCTAAAACCCAAATGGGCGTTTTATTTGTTATTAGCTTTAATTCCCTTCCATGCTTTTTTATTCACCACTTTCAATGAATTATTAAATTTAACTGGCCGCAGTTCGCAAATTCTGGCTTCTTGGAAAGAAATTATTATGTTCGGTTTGATTTTGCGCATTTTATGGCAAATTGTTAAGACTCGAAAACCACCCTTTAAAATTTTATTTGTCGACAAAATTATTGCTTTATTGTTTTTACTCGGCATTTCCACCATGATCTTTTTCTTGATTCCGCTCAAATCTGCTTTTTGGGGATTTCGATTTGATTTTGAGATGTTTTTAATTTATTTCCTAGCTCGCTCCTATGTTTGGAAAAAACCTGAAATTCAAAAATCAGTCCTAATAATTTTATCATCAGCCATGATTGTGGCTCTTTTTGCATTGTTGCAAGCCTGGTTTCTGCCGGCCGATTTTCTGACTCATTTCGGTTATTCATCAGGAGTAAATTGGCAACAAGCGATCGCTTTGCCGGCTTATCAAACCATTGGCGCCTCAAATGTGGTGCGCATGCAATCATTTTTAGCTGGTCCAAATCAATTAGGCTCGTATTTATTAATCCCAATTTTTATCAGCCTGGTGTATTTAATTTCTGCAAAAAGTAACAAATTAAAATTACTGTTAACTGTTTACTGTTTACTGTTAATTTTTTCTTTATTTTACACCTATTCCCGTTCCGCATGGTTGGCATTTGCCGCAGGTTTGGTGGTTTTAATTTTAATAAAAATCAAACAGCGTTACCCACTCAAAACATTTTTAATCACCATGTCTGCAATTTTTGTAGTTTTAATAGGATTGTTGATTTTTATCCAATATCAACCCTTTGGTATTAAATTTGCCGATGTATATATTAATCATCAAGGCTCAAATTTGGAAAGATTTAGCCGGCTTCAAGCCTCTTTTGAAACTATTATTAAAACACCGTGGGGTTTGGGAATCGGACAAGCTGGGCAAGCTCAACTTCATTCCATGAGTGCTACGGCTTTAATTTCAGAAAATTGGTATTTGCAAATTGGCGTTGAATTGGGAATTTTGGGTTTGATAATTTATTTGCTCGTTATCTACCACTTTCTTAAAAATTTATGGCAAACCTTAAAATTTTTAACTGGAAAATTTGGCCACGATCTTAGTCTGGCGGTATTTTCAGGATTTATCGTTCTTTCTTTGCACGCGATGTTTTTACACACTTGGTCTGATATTTCCACCGCTTTAACCTTTTGGTTTTTGGTCGGCTTGATTTTGACACAGACATCTACAAAATTACAAAAAAGTACATAAATACAAGAAATAAAAACTTTCGTATTTTCGTAAAATTTTGTATTTAGTAAAATAGTTATGGAGGATTTATGAAATTAACAATTTTGGGATCCGGTGGCGCGCTTTACAACCTTAAAAGGGGTTTTCCGGGTTATTATTTAGAAATTGGCAATGACAAAGTTTTACTCGATGCCGGTCCCGGCACTTTGACAAAATTAGCCAAAGCCAAAATTGATTATTTTGATTTAACCCATATTTTAATTTCTCATACTCATGCTGATCACCTTTCTGATTTAATGCCGATCCTTATTAATATTTATTTGAAAACTTTATCAGCATATGGTGGGAAAGAGAAAATAAAACCTCTAATAATTTTTGGCCCACCAGGCTTTAAAAAAACATATCATCAATTAAAAGAAATGATGTTCCCCGAAAAAGAAAGTTTTAAAATTGAAATTCGCGAGCTTAAAAATAGCCGACTAAAATTTAAAAATTGGCAATTAGAATCAGTTATTACGCGCCATGTCCCTTACTGGAAATCAATTTCGGTTAAATTTACCGAGTCCAATACTTCTTTTGTTTATTCAGGTGACAGCGCATTTTGTCCAGAATTGATCAAATTATCCCAAAATGCCGAAAACTTATTGTTTGATTGTTCGGCGTTAATTAGTAATGAGTTTCCTCAATCACATTTAAATCCCCAATTTGCGGCCGAAATTGCTAATTTATCTGGTGCGAAAAAATTAATTTTATCCCATTTATATGATTTAGATGAGCTTGCCGAGATTAAAAAAGAGGTTGCCAAAGTTTTTAAAGGTGAAATCCATCTTGCTCGTGATTTGGAAAAATATATCTTATGAAATATCAAATTGGTTTAAAGGTTGGGTCAAAATATGGTTTTGGGGATGTTAAATCCTTAATTAAAAAAGGAATTAGTTGGGGTATTAATTTTTTTGAAATCACCACTACCGATATTAAAGATATTGAATTTTATAAAAATTTAAAAAAACAAAAGATAAATTTTGGTATTCATGTTCCTCATGCTTATACACCTGACAACCCCATGGCTTTATGTGCAACTCTTTCTCCGTATAAAGAAAGAGCAATTAAGTGGTTTAAAAAATCTATTAAAATCGCTCAAGAATTAAACGCAAAATATATTATCGTTCATCCGGATTTATCCCAAATTCCTAAAGGAAATTCGCGTTATCCGGAAGGAATTAAATTTGCGAGGAACAGAAAAGAAGGATTTAATCAATTTATTGAAAACATTAAGAAATATCATCAAGAAATTCCCTTACTAATTGAAGTAATGCCAAGCCCTAATTATTATAATTTTAATTTAAAGGAGAGTTTAAAATTACATAATATAATTAAAACAAATTTTTGTTTTGATGTTGATCATGCTTTTGAAGTTGACCAAAAAATAAACACAGTAATTCACTGGTACCAAGGCATTAAAAAATATGTTGAGATATTTCATGTCTGTGATTTTGATCCTGAAATTAGAGGGCACTTACCAATTGGCGAAGGAAAAATTAATTTTAACAAATTTTTCCAAAAAATTAAATTAAATAATAATCAAATTTTTATTTTAGAAGTTTTGCCAAATTCAATAAAAAGCACCGAAAAGGATTTAATTGGCTCTAAAAATAAATTAGAGCAATGGCTGAAAAATTAATCATATGGATATTTTAGGAGTTAGAGTTCATAATCTTAGTTTTAATCAAGCTCTTGAGAAAATTGAGAGTTTTATCAAAAGTGGGCAAAAACATCAAATCGCCACCATAAATGCAGAATTTATTATTGCCGCGCAAAAAGATTTAGAATTCAAGAAAATCTTGAATTCGGCTTCATTGGCAGTTCCAGATGGAACCGGCTTACTATTCGCTTCAAAATTTTTATATGGTGCAAAAAATGCTTTCAAAGAACGGGTGACTGGAGTTGATTTAACTTGGGAATTGGCAAAAATTGCTGAAAAAAATAATTGGTCAATATATCTTTTGGGCGCCAAAACTGGCGTGGCCCAAAAAACAGCTGTTAGATTAAAATATTTATATCATAATTTGAAAATTGTTGCTATTTCCGAAGGCATGCCAAGATACACCGAGAAACAGGTGCTCGCCAACATTAATAAAGTCAAACCAGATATTTTATTAGTCGCTTTTGGTGCGCCCAAACAAGAAAAATTTATCGCTAAAAATTTACCTAATTTAAATTTCAAAGTCGCCATTGGTGTCGGTGGGACATTTGATTTTATTGCCGAAACGCAAAAAAGAGCCCCGGTTTGGCTACAAAAACTTGGTTTAGAGTGGTTGTGGCGACTAATTCATGAACCTAAAAGAATTGGTCGGATTTATAACGCGGTTATAAAATTCCCGTTCTTAGTTTTCTGGTCAAAAATCACTTGACAAAAAAATTAACCGGGCTTATAATAAAAATGATCTGGTGGCTTTTGGCCACCTCATTTTTTACCAAAATCCTTTGCTGAAATTAATAATATTTGATATAATATATGTAAGGAAATTCTAAATACTAAATCCGAAATCCTAAACAAATTCAAAATTCTAATTTCCCAATTTTCTAAACTATTTAGCAGATATAATTTGGGTCATTGAAATTTGTTTAGAGATTAGAAATTAGAATTTGACTCCGAAGGAGCAATGTGGATCCAGAGTTTGTAGCCGCCGTTCGGCAAATTTGTGACGAAAAAGGCATTCAACCAGAACAAGTTTATGAAACCGTCGCTTCGGCGATCGCTTCCGCATACAGAAAAGATTTTGCCAAACCCGGCAATAAGATTGAGGCCGAATTTGATCCAGAATCTGGAAAAGTGCGAATTTTCCAGGTTTTAGAAGTAGTAGAAGAAGTTGAAAATCCGGATCGTGAAATCACCGTTGATGAAGCTAAAAAATATAAGAAAAAGCCCAAAGTCGACGACACCATTCAAATTGACAAAGAGGCCCCAGTTAGTTATGGCCGCATTGCTGCTCAAACCGCCAAACAAGTTGTAATTCAAAAAATCCGCGAAGCTGAACGAAACGTCTTGTTTAATGAATTCAAAGATAAAGAAGGCGAATTGCTCACTGGCGTGGTTCAGCAAATTGAAGGTCGGAATATCATTATTAATTTAGGCCGAGCCAATGGAATCCTTTTTCCCAAAGATCAAATTGCTGATGAAAGATATTATTTAGGACAAAGATTAAAAGTCTATATTGCGGCGGTTGAAGAAACCTCAAAAAATCCGCAAATTCTTTTGTCCCGAACCCATCCAGAAATGATTCATCGTCTATTTGAATTAGAAGTCCCGGAAATTAATTCTGAAGCGGTGGAAATTAAAGCCATTGCCAGAGAAGCGGGGAAGAGATCTAAAGTGGCAGTTTCGGCAAATCAGGAAGGGGTGGATCCGGTTGGTTCGTGTGTTGGTCAGCGAGGCACCAGAATTCAAGCGGTTTTAGCCGAAATTGGTGAAGAAAAAATTGATATCATTCTTTGGGACGATAAAATTGAAAAATATATTGAAAATGCGCTTTCTCCTGCCAAAATTAAAAGCCTTAAGTTAGATAAAAAAAATCAAGTTGCCACCGTCAATGTGGCTGAAGATCAACTTAGTTTAGCCATTGGTCGAGAAGGCCAAAACGTTAGATTAGCTTCAAAATTAACTGGTTGGGAAGTCAATATTCAAAAAGCCGAAGTTGTTGAAGCCAAGAAAATCCAAAAACCCACCGAAGCCAACCCAGCAAGCGAAGCTGAGACCAATTTGAATCCTAAAGATCTCAAAGATATTAAAACACCCAAAAGGGAAGTTTCAAAAATTAAAAGCGCTAAAGTCCCTAAAAAGGCTACCAAAATCAAAAAAGCCAGTGCCAAATCCAAAACTGTCAAAAAAACTGGCAAAAAGGGATAATATACTTTATTATTTTATCAGCTATTTTTCAGTTGATCGGCTTATATTATAATTAATTTTACAAATTAGAAAATATGTTAAGGAGGTAATATGAACGAATTTAATCGATTTTCGGCAGAAGCTAAAAAGATTATTAAAGTTGCTGAAAATATTGCTACTGACATGAACACTCAGACTGGTTCTAACCATATTTTATTATCAATCGCTTCAAGTTCTAATACCGCTTCTGCTGAAGTATTGCGAAATAACGGTATTAATATTGATCGGATTCATTTAGCAATTTCAATTTCAAGATTGAGTAGTTTTGATGTTTTTCCGATTGGCGTCAGCAATGAAACGAAAAAATTAGTTGAAAAAGCCTTGGTTTGGGCAAAGGATTTAGGTTCGTCCATGGTTGAGCCGGATCATCTTTTTTTAGCAATTTTGTCTGAACCTGGTTTTGCCGGATATAAAATTTTAGAAGATTTAGGCATTGACTCGCAATTATTAAAAGAGCAATTACTGTCGATGTTGACTGGGTCCGAAAAAGCGGCAGAATCTGCCTCAAATTCCGAAGAAACAGATGAGGAACCAGTCTCTGGATTTGGTGAATTTGGCAAATTAGGGGAAATATTTGATGAACCATTTTTTGGCCAAGCTCTTCAAGCGATCCGACCTAAAAAAAGCTCAAGTTCGGTTTTGGCAAATTATACTTTAGATTTAACACAAAAAGCTTCAGAAGGCGTTTTAGATCCAATTGTGGGGCGTGGTCCGGAAATTCAGAGAGTTTTGCGGATTTTAAACCGTCGCAATAAAAATAATCCAGTCTTGGTTGGCGAACCAGGAGTGGGTAAAACCGCGATTGTCGAGGGATTAGCCCAAAAAATAATTGCCGGTGACATTCCTAAAAATATTGCCGGAAAGAGAATTTTGGTTTTAGATTTAGCCTTGTTATTAGCTGGTACTAAATATCGAGGTGAATTCGAAGAAAGAATCAAAAAGGTTACCAAAGAAATAATGCAGGCTAAAGATATCATCCTTTTTATTGACGAACTTCACACCATTGTGGGTGCGGGATCAGCAGAAGGCGCCATGGATGCGGCAAATATTCTAAAACCAGCCTTAGCCCGAGGCGATTTACGCTTGGTTGGTGCCACGACTCTTGATGATTATCGAAAATACATCGAAAAAGATCCAGCCCTCGAGCGACGCTTGCAGATGGTGAAGGTGGATGAACCAACCCCTGAAGAAACCCTGCAAATTCTCCAGGGGATTAAAAAAAAATACGAAGAATTTCACCATGTTAATATTAGTGATGAAGCAATTGAGGCTGCGGTTGAGCTATCTGTGCGTTATATTTCTGATCGATTTTTGCCTGACAAAGCGGTGGATTTAATTGACGAAGCCGCCTCTGACGCTTCGTTATATGCTTCACCTCGAAATCCCGAATTGATTAATCTTAAAAAACAGTATAATGAATTAGAAAAGGAAAAAGATCAATTAGTAGCTCGCGAAAATTTCAAAAAAGCCGCTCAAATTAAGATTAAACAGCGCCAGATTCGACAAAAAATCTTACAATCAGGCTCAAAAACTTCAGATATTCATCCGATTATAATTAACAGAACCAATATTGCCAAAGTTGTTTCTGAATGGACCAAAATTCCAGTTTCATCTTTAGTTAAAGAAGAAATTGCCAAATTTAAAAATCTCGAGCAAATTCTCAAAAAGAGAATCAAGGGGCAAGATGAAGCCATAGATACAATTAGCCAAAGCATTAAGAGATCGCGCACAGGTGTCACTGCCGAAACCAGACCTTTAGGCTCATTTATCTTTTTGGGTCCAACCGGTGTTGGTAAAACTGAATTAGCCAAAGTTTTGGCTGAAGAAATTTTTGAATCGTCCGAAGCATTGATTAAGATTGATATGTCTGAATTTATGGAAAAACACAATATTTCCAGATTAGTGGGCGCACCTCCAGGTTATGTTGGCTATGAAGAAGCTGGCAAATTAACCGAATCGATACGTCGCCGACCGTATTCAGTCGTTCTTTTTGATGAAATCGAAAAAGCCCATCCCGATGTGCAGAATATTCTACTTCAAGTTTTAGAAGATGGCTATTTGACGGATGCTCGAGGCAGGAGGGTAAATTTTAGAAATACAATTATTATTATGACCTCAAATATTGGCATGCGTGAATTAACGACTCAAGCCGTGGTTGGTTTTCGAGCCCAGGATAATCGCAAACAGGATTTTCTCAAAAGTTATGAACAAATGAAAGACAAGGTTCTACGCGATTTAAAACAGCAATTTCGACCCGAATTTCTAAATCGTGTTGACAGGGTCGTGGTTTTTAAACCTTTGGGCGAAAAAGAAATTGCCGAAATTGTTGATTTAAGACTCTCGGAATTAATCGAAAGACTGCAAAAAGGACAAGAAATTTTACTGAAATTTTCGCCAAAAGTTAGGGAAAAAATTGCCAAAATTGGTTTTGATCCCGAAAATGGCGCTCGACCAATTCGACGAGCCATTTCTGATTTAGTTGAAGAACCATTAGCTGAAGCGATCTTAGCTGGAGAGATAAAATCTGGCCAAAAAGTATTAGTGGATCTTCGTGGAGATAAAATCGTTTTCAAATAAATAAAATCGTATATCTAAAAAAAATCCCTCTAAGGATGATGGTTATGAAAAGTTGGCCCTAAAGGGAAAAGTAAAAAAATAATAGATTAATGTCGTCTCGTCTGCAAACGCGATGGGGGTCGGCGACAGCAATCAGGTTTTGTGGGATGATGTTTTAAATGACCATTTCGGCCGTTATTTTTGGTTGATTTCGGTTGGGTGGGTTCTAAAGGCTGCATTTGCCACTTATTACATGCAAGCGAATCGGGTCGGAAGGATCGCTTACGAAATGAACAAGACAATTCATCTGTATCAATCGCCATTTGATCTGTGGATTCGCCAGTCCAGACTGATTGAAATTGAATTTGGTGGTGGGCATGAGTGCAGAAACCGCACCGTTTCACCCGATCCCGATGTAGCTGTCTGTTGTCTGACGCCTCCGACGAAGTGGTGCTTGGAACGACTGGCTTTTTCGGCAAGAGCTGTCACCTCTTCTGGAGTTCGCACGGATGTTCTTATTATACCAATTTCCAAATTTTTGTCAATGTCGAAAAAATGGCCGAGGGTTCCAAGATGAACATTTATTTGAATCTCTGACCCGTATCTGTTGACGCCAGCAATAATGCATACGCTGGTTAAAAGACGTGCAATTTGCACAAAGCTTTGTGCGGTGACGCTTAGCCTTAATCCGGTGAACTTTTTTTCTTCTCTTTGAGTTTGGGATTAGATCCACCTCCACAAGAATATCAGAATGTTAATAATATACCCATTTTTTGTTTATTTGTCAAATTGAAATCTTGCCAAATAATTTAAAACGTGAGATAATTTAGCAAATGAATATTAAAATTGATGAAGTTCTCAAAATTTGTGCCAAATACCAAAGCAAGACAGATTTAGAATTAATTAAAAAAGCTTATTTATTTAGTGACCACGCGCATTTTGGGCAAAAACGAAAAAGTGGGGAAGATTATATCCAACATCCTTTACAGCTGGCAAAAACCTTAGCCGAGCTTGGTTTGGATGCTCCCACAATCGAGGCTGGATTATTACATGATACTGTTGAAGATGCTGGAATAAATTTAACGCAGATTGAAAAAGAATTTGGCAAAGATGTGGCGGTTTTAGTGGCTGGCGTGACCCGGGTTTCAAAAGTAAGGTTAAAATCAGATTATGTCGAAAATAATTTAAATCCGCGTGAAAAAAGTCAACTTGAAAACTTACGCAAAATGTTTATCGCCATGTCCGAAGATTTACGTGTCATTTTTATCAAATTGGCAGATAGGCTCCATAATATGCGAACTTTGTATGCCTTGCCAGCTTCAAAAGCCACCAGAATCGCCAGGGAAACTTTAGAAATATACGCGCCAATCGCCCATCGACTCGGAATTGGTGAAATTAAGGGCGAACTCGAAGATTTAGCCTTTCCTTATGTATATCCTGAAGATTATAAAACTGTTAAAAGTTTAGTCGGTGTCAGAAGGCTAGAAAATGAAATATATGTCGATCTCGTCATTTCTAAAATAAAATCAGAACTCAAAAAACGAGGCATTAAATTTACCAATATAAATGGGCGGGCAAAACACCTGTATAGCCTTTTTAAAAAACTTAAAAAACATAACCAAAATATGTCTAAAATTTATGATCTCATCGCGATTCGGATAATCTGTAAAACTGTTTCTGATTGTTACGAAATTTTAGGCGAGATTCATCAATTTTTCAAACCCTTGCCAGGCTATATTAAAGATTACATTGCCATGCCAAAGCCCAACGGTTACCAAAGTTTGCATACGACGGTTTTTGCGCTCAAGGGCCGAATTTGTGAAATTCAAATTAGAACCATTAATATGCACGATCATGCTGAAAAAGGCGTCGCCGCGCATTGGCATTATACCAATAATACTGGCGAAAAAAACGAAATTGAAAAAAGGGGGATTTTTGCGCCGAAAAAAGAAATTGCTTGGATTGCTGATTTGGCGCGCTGGCAGGAAAAATTAAATAATCCCCAAGAATTCAAAAAAGTCTTAAAAATGGATTTTTTCTCAGATCGAATTTTTGTCTTTACTCCTGAAGGCGATGTCAGAAATTTGCCCCAAAGCGCCACCCCGATCGATTTTGCCTATTCTGTGCACACGGAAATTGGTGGTACTTGTCGGGGTGCAAAAGTCAATGGGAAAATGGCTTCTCTGGATTACAAATTAAAAAATGGTGATATGATTGAAATAATCACCGCTAAAAATTCAACTCCGAGGCCAGATTGGTTAAAATTAGTTAAAACTACGCAAGCTCGCTCAAAAATTCGAACTTATCTTAAGAACAAAGGCCTAATTTAAAAATTTTAGACTTGATTTCAGATAAAAAAACGTTTAAAATAAGGCTAAATGAATTAAATTTTATTTATTTTAATTAATTAGGAAAGCGAGGCATTATGCTCTTTCAAGCCCCCAGAGGCTGCAAAGACATTCTTCCTGATGATCAAAAGTACTATCAATTTATTGAGCGAACTCTAGACAAGCAAGCAGAGATTAATGGCTATGAAAAAATTGAGACGCCGTTATTTGAATATGAATCGTTATACAAAAAAGGCACTGGCGAAGGCTCAGAGATTGTTCAAAAAGAAATGTATGAAGTCAAAAGGTTGATTAAAGATGAAAACGAAGATAAAGCCGAAAAAGAACGTTTAATTTTGCGACCTGAATATACACCAGGAGTAATTAGGGCTTTTATTGAGCATGGCATGAAAAACTTACCACAGCCTGTTCAATTATATTATTTTGGACCGGTTTTTAGGTACAATCGGCCTCAAAAAGGGCGACTCAGGCAATTTTATCAATTTGGTTTTGAACAAATTGGTGCGGCCGATCCAGCTACTGATGCGCGCATGATTTCTTTAATGCACTCATTGGCAAAAGCTTTACGCTTAGAAGAAGTGGTCATTTTAATCAATAGTATTGGTTGCAGTACTTGTCGGCCGAATTTGAAAGATTATTTAAAAGATTTTTTCAGCAAGAAAAAAGCCGCTCTCTGCGAAGATTGCAAGTCTCGGCTTGAACAAAATCCTTTTCGAATTTTAGACTGTAAAAATGAAACCTGCCAAAAAATTGGCAAAACTACCCCACCGATTATTGACCATCTTTGTGAAGCCTGCAAAGATCATTTTAAACAAGTTTTAGAATTTTTAGATGAATCTGAAATCCCTTATGATTTGGAACCGACCTTAGTTCGAGGTTTGGATTATTATGCTCGGACAGTTTTTGAAATGGTGATGAAATCAGACAATAAGCGACAAAATTCCTTGGCTGGTGGGGGAAGATATGACGATTTAATCCAAATCTATGGCGAAAGACCCACTCCTGCGATTGGGGTGGCTTTTGGTGTCGAAAGAATCATTGAATTATTAAAAGAACGCCATATTAAGCTCGAAGAAGCCGAAAAGCCCCAAATTTTTATTGCTCAATTAGGCGAAAAAGCCAAGAAAAAAGCGATCGCAATTTTGGAAATTTTACAGCATGAAAATATAATCGCTCGTGCCGCTTTGTCAAAAAATACTCTCAAATCTCAGCTCAGAGTCGCGGATCAACTTGAAGTGCCTATTACTGTCATTATTGGTCAGCGTGAAGTGATGGATGGCACCGCCATTATTCGCGACATGCGCGAAGGTGTTCAAGAAATTGTCGAACAAGAAGAGATTTTAGATCGTCTCAAGCGTAAATTAGAACTAAAAAAATAATATTCTGGAGGGAAATTGTCCTCAAAAGTCGGCATTTCAAGAGGCTCAAATCGTCAGGACAATATTCTGGCGGCCTTAAAGCCTTTGGCTGATGATTTGCGCGAAAAAATCGCTCGCAAAAGACGAGTTGTCATAAAGCCTAATTTAGGTTTTATTAAACATAATTTAGCTAACACACAAGCGGAAGCCGTGGAAGCTGTTTTAATGTTTTTACGCCAGTTTTATTCTAAAAAAATCATAATTGCGGAAAGTACTACCGTGGGAGAAACCGATCGAGCCTATTTTGAATATGATTATGAAGATTTAGCCGACAAATACAATGTGGAACTCCGCGATTTAAATGATGATGATTTTGTCGATTTTAAAATTTATGATGGCAGATTATCGCCAAAATCAGAAATTGGTTTGGCTAAAACCTTAGCAAAATCAGATTTTATTATTTCTGTATGCCCGATGAAAACACACGATTCGGTGATTGTCACTTTGGGAATTAAAAATGTCGCGGTTGGTGCGATTAGGCGAAAAGATCGGTCTAAATTGCATGCCGGTCCCAAAGCGATTAATTTATCAATCGCTAAAATTGCCAAAAAAGTTTGGCCAAGCCTATCTGTTTTAGATGGTTTTTGGGGAATGGAGGGGAATGGGCCAGTTGAGGGCGAAAAAGTTGAATTTAAAACCGCCATAGCAAGTCTTGATGCCATGGCCGCTGATGTGATGGGCACGATTTTAATGGGTTATAATCCGCAAGAAATTGGTTATTTATCAGAATTAGCAAATCAAAAAATGGGCACTGCTGACCCATTAAAAATGATTATAATGGGGGGAAATTGGCGAACGATGGTGAGAAAATTTAAACCCCACGAATCATATCAGCAACAACTCAAGTGGCAAACTTAACACGTTTTATTAAGTTCTAAATAGGCGAGCGTCCAATACGAAGAAATAAAAGCATTTGTAGGACCTGAAATCACGGCCATCACTAACAGTAAGAGCACAAAAGCACAAATTGCGTAGATGATAGTTGCGGTAGTGCCAAAAATAAAATATAACGCCACCCCAATCCCGGCAAATAATCCGCCAATTATCAAAAAGCAAATTCCAATTATTATCCCCACAATTAAGCCCAAGATAACAGAAATTAGCCAAATTAGGCTAGTTTCTTTTAGTTTAACCCGAATTGCTCCAAAAGCTTTACCAAGCGCCTCGGAAGCTGATATTTTATCAATCACGATCATTCGTAGGCCGTATTGTCGAATAATATCCAAAATAATCATCGCTAAAATCATTGGCAAAATGACAATTACCATCCAAATAATACCAATCGCATAAATATTTACTATAAACGAGAAAATTACCGGTAAACCTACCAAAAAAATTAAAGCCAGCCCCATTAAAGCTAAAAATAAATCTAAAAATATTACTTGCCAAAAAACATGGTAACCTTTTTTTATGCAACTCGCAAAATCACTTTTGTGGTCGTGCTCTATTTCTTTTACGCCCCAAACCAAACCAGCCTGAGCCACGCGCGAAATGACTATAACCGCGATCGTAATTAAAATAATTATTGCCAAAATAATAATAATCGTTAACCAATGCGCTTCAAGCCAATTGCTGATCCCTGTTAAGGTATCAGTATTATTTAGGCTAATTTTATTGCCTAAAACACGCTCTTTTATGTTTTGCGCCGTGGTAGTGGGATATGTGGGCGCGGTATTGCCATTGTTTTCCCAGATTTTTTTAAATTCATTATAATCTGCAGAGCTAAAATTACCGAAATTAAAATTCGAGCCAGATTGAGTCAAAGCCGCCAAAATTCCCAAGATCCACAAAAATTTGTTTTTGGTAGTAATTAGAAATGCTTTTTTAACAATTCCAAAATAGTTCAAAATAATTCCTTTCAACTATATTATAACAGATTTGTCAAATTATTATAATTTAAAACAATGATTGTTCAAAAAAGTCAATTCTTGACAAGATTTGTCATAGGATTATACTAAAAATAGATGTATAACATTGTGTATAACTTTTAATTTTGATAATTTAGTCGGCGAGTTTAAGGTTGCCCCTCCTTCTTAAACTCGCCCATAGAATTATCAAAGTAAATCAAATCCGAAGCACTAAATCCGAAACAATTTCTAAATCACAAAATCGCAAATCATAAACGAGTTTAGAATTTGAAAAATTAGAATTTAAAATTTGTTTAGAAATTAGATATTAGAAATTATGATTTCTCCGTCAAAAGAGGGCAAAGGAGGTTTAAAATGCCCAAAACCATTACTAAAAATCAAAAGAAAATTTTAGAACTAATTCGTTTGGCCCTCGAAGAGTATGGTGAAGCGCCGACCATCCGAGAATTAATGATGGAAATTGGCGCCAAATCGCCCAGAACCATTTCTCATCACATTGAGCAATTGGAAAAATCAGGTCTGATCAAAAGAACTGGCGAAGCGAAAAGAAATATTATTCTCACCAAAAATGATCCCAAAAATCCTTTTCGAGATTTAGTGCGAGTGCCCTTGGTTGGTTGGACTGCTGGTGGGGAAGCGATTTTTTCTGAAGAAAATATTTTAGATTGGATTTCGATTTCCACGAGATTTTTTAAAGCCCCCTCAAACGATGTTTTTCTGCTCAAAGTACGAGGCAATTCAATGAGCCCAAAAATTGATGATGGCGATATTGTGATTGTTAAAAAACAATATACCGCTGAGCCAGGTCAAACCATTGTCGCTCTTTTAGGTGCGGAAACGACCGTCAAAAAGTATTTACCCCGCGAAGACCATATTGTTTTACAGCCAATCAATGAAAATTTTGAGCCAATTGTAGTTTTCCCCGATGAACTCAGAATTCAAGGCGTAATCCAAGGCGTGCTTAAATATTGTTGAAAACTATGCTTGCAAACTTTATTAAATTATATATTATAATAGGTATAGGGACTAATAATTGATTCGAAGTATAAAGGTATTAATGATTGTTATTATTAGGATCATCATTGTCAGTGCTGTAATCTTTGCTGTTTTGGGTTTTTTATTCTCCATTTTTCAGTGGCTACCTCATTTTCCAGGAGATACCTTTTATACTCGTGAAAATTTTACCTTTTATTTTCCGGTTATTACCTGCGCGGTTATATCAATTTGCGCCGCCGCCATTTTGTGGTTAACCAAAAAAATATAAATTTGAGGTCATTGTGTTTCCATTATCATTTATCCTGCTATTAATCCTCGCTATCCCGTTCCTTTTTTTGGTGTTAAATTATCATATTTCTGAATTAGCTTTTGTCAAATTGGGAATTCCCGCCAATCTTATTTTTGCCGTTTTTATCCTTTCATTACTGGGCGGTTTAATTAATATTCCGATTTCAAAACGAAAAATTACCCAAAAAGATGAATTACCACCCTTAATGTCAATGTTTTTTTATTATCCACCACGAATGAGAGAGCAAATCATTGCCATAAATGTCGGCGGCGCCATTGTCCCGATTTTAATTTCAATTTATTTATTCAAATTTGCCCCAATTGTGCCAGTCATAATTGCCACCACTATTATTACGATTTTAACCAAATTTTTAGCCAGGCCAGTTCCAGGAATTGGGATCGCCATGCCCGCGTTTATCCCGCCGATTGTGGCAGCGGTTTTAGCGATGTTGCTCGCCCATAATCAAAATCCGGCCGCCGTGGCCTATATCTCTGGAGTGATCGGAACCTTGGTGGGTGCAGATTTGCTAAACTTAAATAAAATTAGCAAAATGGGCGGCTATGTCCTTTCCATTGGTGGCGCCGGTGTTTTTGATGGAATTTTCTTAATTGGCGTTATCGCCGCATTATTAGCTTAAATTAATAATTATATAAGGAGGTAGATGAAAAAGAAACAAATTGCGGGAGTTTTGGTTGTTTTGTCTGGATTAGCCATCATTTTAGCTTTCATTGGTTCACTAAATTATGATTTATGGTTAGCTTCAACTCAATGGTTGCTGATTGGTATTGCCTTGGCTGCTTACGGTATTTACGCCAAGTTATAAAGGCTGAGTTTATAATGTAGAATTTATCTGCTGAATTCCAATTATTTCATGAATTAAAAAGAGAGGGAGGGGTTATAATGCCCTTTGAGATTCAACCAAGTTTTATCTTGATAATTTTGGCATTTTTAGGTATTTTTGTTTTTTGGTATCCAAAAACAAGAGTTCTAATTATAAAATATTCTAAATTATTTTGGAAAATTATCTTAATTTGTCTAAATAATCTTTCAAAATTGTATAAAATAATAAGTATTTATTGGGAAAAATACATTTTTGTCTATTTCCGAACACGAGAAAAAGAGCAAATCCGTGGACTGACAAAAATTGCAATTATTCTCATTATTTTTTCCTTTATTCTCAATTCATTTGGCCTTGAACCCGACAGTCCCCAAAAAGCAGTCGCCGGCTATCAATGGACGCCTTCGGGGGGAAGTGTTATTACCGGGAGTGAATATAATACCCAAGATGCAATTGCCAACACGCCTTCATATCGGGCATTAATGTCTAGCGATGATGTCCGCTGGCTGACAAAATATGATCCTGCCGCAGGTTTAGATAAACGGACCTATATTGATGGGGTTCAGCTTCAGGGCGCTAACAAAATGTTTATCACTTATGAAGGTTACGCCAGTGATGCCGCCGGAAATTATACGGTTGAGATTTATGATAACACTGATTTTGTTTGGCGGACTTTAAATTGGCGCGGCACTGCTTTTACTAATACCAGTGACTCAACTTATACTTTTGAAATCTATAATGGTTTTTGGCAATCAGGCGGAAATCCGGTTAATACGCCCTTGTCTCGTTTTGTGACCGGAGATGCCAATAAGAGAGTCTCTATTCGAGTTTATTCGGCCGTAACTGGCGGCAGAATTCATTATTGGGACCGGCTGCAAGTTGAAGTTGGCATTGATCCGGTTTATTACACAAACTCTTTAACTAAATTAAATGGCTGGACAGGGGCAATTACCAATGATTATACCTGGACTAATTATGCCGATGACCAAAGAATGGTTGCCGCAAATCAAGCCGGAACGCCTTTGGATTTTTATCTTTCATACACCGGAATCCAAACATACCCTAGCGCTAATACTATCTTTGTTGATTTTCAAGGCTCAGTTTCAAACGCGGCCCTAACTTATCAGCTTCAAATTTATAATTTTACCGGTTTAAGCTGGGAAAATTTAAACACCACCCTGCTTGCCAATACTACTGAAACAAGTTATTATTTTGCTAAAAATAATGTCACACTTGCAGATTATATTTCTGCTAATGAAGCCAGAATTAGGATTTATACCGCTACTGGCAATACCTACACCTTAAGCGCAGACCGGGTTTATATCACTGTCGGCTCAACTAATACTGACCAAGGTTTGTGTCAGGTTTCTTTTGGCACAGAAGCTGGCGGGACAAATTGTTCAAATACTCGAACGATTGATACTTCAAGCGCCGAGAGTACTTGGCAGCAGACCACAGCGACTACCGCCGCCGCTGGTTATTACCCGGGAGATTACGCTGGAACCTGGGGAACTAATTATTCGGCGTCTGCTAATCTTTCGGTGCCAATTACCATTCCAGACAGTACCGCGGTGACTGGGATTAAATACACGGCTAGATTTCGTTCAAATGTGACCACCAACACGATGATGCCAAGCCTAAAAGATATGTCTGGGATTAATACCTCTGTGGTCGGGACAGGCTATGCCGCACCCGGGGGTTGGGTTGATGTTTCAGCTTCAAATGCATTAACGACTTATTCCACTTTAGAACCAGCCGCTTATACTCTTTCAACTTCATCAGAAGATTTTATTAATACTGAAAGCGATCTTGCGAATATACGCATGCGAACCTCAGCCAGCACTGCTACCGGAAGCGTAACGAGGGACTGGGATTTTGCTTTAATTGCGATTCGATGGCTTGCTGATGACACTGTCGCGGCCGATAATCCCCAATATGTAGCCACATCTGGGTCTCTCCAAACCGGGACAGCGGTTGCAGTTGGCGCGACAAATACCGCATCATATTCCGGCACATTAAATTCTGAAAATTATTACTGGCAAAACCAAAATTCAGCTTCTGGTTTGGATGTTCGGGTCAACATCGATGGTGTTAAACTCAACAATGCCAACAAAATGATTATTACTTATGAAGGCATGGTTTCAAACGCGGCTTTAGTATATTATGTGCAAATCTATGATAATACCAACTCTTTATGGCGAACCTTAAATGACCGAGGAGCAGCCCTCACCAGTATTACGGAATCAAGCTATTATTTCTCGATCTTTAATGGTTTCTGGGGAGCAGACACTCCCTTATCAAACTTTATCACCAGTGATGCCAACAAACGGGTTCAACTAAGAATCTATTCTGAATATAAGGGTACTGCCTATACTCAATCTATAGACCGACTTCAACTTGAAGTAGCCACTGACCCAATTTACTGGGCTAAAGACCAGACAGTTTTAGCGGGTGGAGATGGGGCAGTGACTAGTACCGGAACTAATGCCAGAGCCTTTGATATTACTAAAGATTCCTCTTATACGTATGCAGTAGGATATTGCGGAAATGATTGGTGCATAGAAAAAAGAAGAATTTCTGACGGAAGTTTAGTCAATGATTTTGGCAATAATGGTTTGGTTATTGGTACAATATCGAGCAATAATGCGACTGCGCTTGCGATTGACGCAACTTATATGTATATTGTCGGGAATACTGGTGGATTTCCAAGTAATTTTTATTACGAAAAAAGAAACCTTATTGATGGTAATCTAGATTTAGGTTTTGGGACTAACGGTGTTATTACCGGTGATCCCGATAGTAATATGGCTACAAGTATTGTCATTGATAATAGTAATATGTATGTGATTGGATACGACGATTCAAATAATTTACGCATTGAAAAAAGATCATTAACTAATGGCACATTAGATGCAGGTTTTGGTACCAATGGTGTGATCACTGGCGATCCATCAAGCAATATCGCTGAAGATATAGCCATAGATAATGAGTTTATGTATGTGGTAGGAGCTGATGACACTCCGGACTGGCGAATCGAGAAACGTTATTTATCTGACGGCGACCCGGATGTAACTTTTGGCATTAATGGGGTGAAAACTAGTGACGCCGCCAGTAAATATGCTTTTGCAATTGCGATTGACGCGACTCAAATGTATGTGGTGGGTCAAGATGAAACGCCGGATATTCGTATTGAAAATAGATTGCTTTCTGATGGCAGTTTGGATTTGACTTTTGGTTTAAATGGGGTGAAAACTAGCGACGCCGCAAGTGTTGTCGCCCAAGATATTGCCATTGACGACCAATATATGTATTTGACAGGGTCCAACACTACCCCGGACTGGCGAACTGAAAAACGCCTCTTATCTGATGGCAGTTATGATTTAGGTTTTGGTACTAACGGTGTTGCGACTAGTGCCTCAGCGAGTGACTACGCTTTTGGTATCGTGATTGATGCAAATGATATGTACATCGCCGGTAGTGAATACGCAGCCGATTGGCAGTGGCGGGTTGAAAAAAGAAGTTTATCTGACAGCTCTTTAAATACAATTTATGGAAGTCTTAATAATAATTACAAATTTACTCATCCGGCGGCTGGCAGCGCCATCTCTACTGGCGGTTCAGATGACCAAAGGATGACTTTTGCCAATCCTTCAGGTGCCTCTTTTGATTATTATCTCACCTTTGGCAATGTGACTAAATACACTGGTGCGAATGCGATTCTGGTCTATTATGAAGGCAACACCTCTACTGCCAGTTTAACCTATAAAATTAAAATCTATAATTTTACCACTCCAGGCTGGGAAGATTTATCTAGCACTGTTTTTGCTAATACTTCAGATACTGCATATCAATTTGCCAAAGCTCCCATTGCCAATCTTGATGATTACATCTCTGATGGCAATATCAGGATTGGTTTTTACACCAATACCACTCAAGCTGGTACTTTTTCTGTTGATTACGTTTATGCCACCCTGGGTAGCGTGATTTCCGATGCTGGCAATTCTGAATTAACTTTTGGCGCCACCAATGGCGGCTCTTCATCATTAAATAGCCAATCCATAGATACAAGTTCAACCTCGCCTTCTACCTGGCAGATAAATACTTCAAATACCGGTGCAAATCCTTATGCTTCAGATTGGGCAGGACAATATAGTGTCAATCAGCAAGCCACCGCTTTAATTGATTTTTCAACTACTTTAGGGAATAATACCCCCACCACTGGTATCAGATATGCTTTTCGGATGTTAACTGCTTCCACCAGTTTGACTTGGCAAGGGTATCAACAAGATTATTCGGGATTAATCGGCACTGTTGGCGGTTGGTTAGCAGCTGGTACAACCAATAGTTCCGATTCAACATATACATATACCGAAGGCTGGAATGGCACCACTTTTAGAAATAATGAAAATTATCTCAATACTTTCGAAAATACCTTGAATTTAAAATTAAAACCGACTGCCAGTACCCGAGGTACCCAGTTAACCACCAATTGGGATTTTGCTTTTGCCTCTTTGCGTTGGTATGAAAATTCAGCCAACGCCCATTATAATTTTCAACTCACCCCAACCAATAGCAGTATTACTTTAGGTTCAGATATCGATCCTCAAGATGCGGTGCAAAATGTTGGTTCTTGGCGGGCCGCCTTAGCTTCAGATGATAATAGATGGGTAATTAAAAATGACCCTACCGCCGGACTTGATGCTAGAATCAGCCTTGATAATATTGACTTAAACTCCGGCAACAAAATGATGATTACTTATGAAGGCTCAGTCTCATATGCCTCAGCTTATTATTTTGTCCAAATTTATGACAATGTAAGTTCGGTTTGGCGAACTTTAAATGACCGAGAAGTAGCTTTAAATAATACCACCGAAACTAGTCCATATTATTTTTCAATTTTCAACGGTTACTGGAATGATGGCGGGGGTTCTGTTAACGCGCCTTTGAGTAATTTTATCACCAACGATGCCAATAAACGGGTTCAGATTAGATTTTATTCGACGACGAACATTGTTGGATTTACCTTAGCAATAGACCGTGTGCAGGCCGAAGTCGCGACTGATCCGGTTTATTGGCCAAGTAATTTTAATTTATCAAGCGGCAGTGATGGGATTATGGATGGCGTTGTCGCTAGTGATAGCATTCGCGCTATGGCGAAGGATACCAGCTATATGTATGTGGTAGGTAATGATAGCACTCCTGACTGGCGAGTTGAAAAAAGAAGTTTAATAAGCGGCAGTTTGGATACTGGTTTTGGCACCAATGGCGTAGCCACCGGCGCTTCGGCAAGCAACTGGGCTTATGCCATTGCTATTGATGCTAACTTTATGTACGTTGCAGGGGGTGATAGTACTCCTGATTTGCGCATTGAAAAACGCAGATTGTCTGATGGCAGTTTAGATGTAGGTTTTGGCACCAATGGCGTGGTTACTGGAGCATCGTCTAGTAATGGAATTTCGACCATTGCCATTGATTCTACCTATATGTATGTGGCTGGGTGGGATAGCACTCCTAATTGGCGCATTGAAAAACGCAGCTTGTCTAATGGCAGTTTAGATTTAGGTTTTGGCAATAATGGCGTCATTACCAGCGATTCGGATGGCGATTATGCTCAAGCTATTGCCATTGACACTAATTTTATGTATGTGGCGGGAATAACCGGCGCTCCTAATTGGCGCATTGAAAAACGCAGCTTATCCGACGGCAGTTTAGATTTAGGTTTTGGCACCAATGGCGTAATCGCTTGCGACCCAGCAAGCAATGATCTGGGGGGGATTGCTGTAGCTGCCGGTTTTATGTATATAGCAGGTTTTGATGACACTTTTAATTGGCGCATTGAAAAACGCAACTTATCCGACGGTACTCCGGATAATGGTTTTGGCACCAACGGTGTCGTCACCGGCGACCCGGCGAGCAACAGGGCTTATGCCATTGCCATTGATGCTACCTATATGTATGTAGCGGGACGCGATGAAAATACTAAATGGCGCATTGAAAAACGCAACTTATCCGACGGTACTCCGGATAATGTTTTTGGCACCAACGGTGTCGTCACCGGCGATGTAACCAGTTTTGTTGCTTTTGCCATTACTATTGATGCCAGCAAAATATATACGGCAGGTTCTGATTGGGTGGGTAACTGGCACATTGACAAAAGAGCTCTTTCTGACGGTGCCTTAGATACATCTTCTGGCTCAGGTTTTGGCAATGTTGATTATAATACTTACAAAGCCACTCATCCAATTGCCACGACAGCAATTTCTTCGGGCGGTTCGGATGATCAATACCTAGCTGTTCAGAATATCTCTGGTCAATCGTTTGACTTTTATCTGACTTTCGGCAATGTTGCCACCTATACCGGTGCTAATGCCCTTTTTGTTTATTATGAAGGTAAAACCTCAGCGGCAGGTTTAACCTACAAAATTAAAATCTATAATTTTACTACCCCCGGCTGGGAGGATTTATCAGCCACGGTTTTTGCTAACACCACTGATACAGCCTACCAGTTTGCCAAGGCTCCGATTGCAAATCTCGATGACTACATTTCGGGCGGGAATATTCGGATTGGTTTTTACACACCTTCCACCACAGCTGGGAGCTTTAGTATTGATTATCTTTATCTGATGCCGGGTTCAGTGATTGACAATGCCGCTAATTCGGAAATATCTTTTGGCACAGAAGCGGGCGGTACCGCCGCCACCGGGACGCAAAGCTTGGATACAAGCTTAGGAGCAGGCGCCGAAAATTATTGGGGAGTCACCACCGCGACAACTGCCACTAATCCTTATTTTGGCGACTGGTCAGGAACCTACAGCACAAATGATAACGGCGCCGCTAATATCTCCTTTCCGGTGACAATGCCCGCCAACGCTAAAGTGACTAACACCAGGTCTGTGGCAAGGTATTTGTCTAATTCAGCCGCAAACACGATTGAATACGCTTTTAAAGATTATGGCGGAGCTTTGGGAACAACCGGCGGTTGGGTTGATCCGGGCGCTGTCAGCAATAACTCTTCCACTTATTCTATAAATTACTATCGGCAAACCACAAATCCCGAAGATTTTATCAATACCTCAACTAACAAAATGAACATGAAAATCAGAACCACCGCCAGCACTGATGCTAATTTGGTCACTTACCGCTGGGATTTTGCTTTCGTCACTTTTGCTTGGACAACCGAAGAAGATCACCCTTCGGGTTCTCATCAATTCACCGGTACAGGCGGTTCTTTAGAAGTTGGGATAGGCATGGCGTTGTCATCAACTAATTATGGCAGCTGGCGCGGGACTTTAGCGTCTGATAATGGTTACTGGCAAAACCAAAATTCAGCTTCGGGTTTAGATGTGCGAGTCAGCATCGATGGTGTTAAACTCAACAATGCCAACAAAATGATTATCACTTATGAGGGCATGGTTTCCAACGCGGCCTTAACTTATTATGTCCAAATATATGATAATACCGCTGGTTTCTGGCGGACCCTAAATGATCGAGGCGCCCTATTAACCAGCACCACCGAATCAACTTATTATTTCTCCATCTTCGACGGTTTTTGGGGTTCAAGTACTCCCTTATCAAACTTTATCACCAGTGATGCCAACAAACGAGTTCAATTAAGAATCTATTCCGAATATACTGGCACGGCCTACACCCAATCTGTTGACCGATTCCAACTTGAGGTTGCCACGGATCCTGTTTATTGGGCTAAAGACCAGACAGTCTTGGCGGGTGGAGATGGGGTAATTACTAGTGCTGCTGATGGCTATGAAGCCACTGATGTTGCCAAAGATGATACCTATATGTATGTGTTTGGAAACAATGAATCTTTTGATTGGCGGGTTGAAAAAAGAAAGTTATCCGATGGCACCCTAGATGTTGGTTTTGGTAATAATGGTGTTGTTTCAAGCCCGGGAGCAAGTAATTATGCTGAAGCCATTACTATTGACTCGACTTATATGTATATCGTAGGTAGTAATTGGACAACTGAGGACAAAATACGAGTTGAAAAACGTCGTTTGTCTGATGGTAGCTTAGATATGAGCTTCGGCACAAATGGTGTAATTTTAGGTGATTCAAGTAGTTCTTATGCTTACGCCATTGATGTTGACTCAACTTATATGTACATAGTTGGAACTGATGACACTCCTGACTGGCGAATTGAGAAACGTTATTTATCTGATGGCAGCTTAGATTTAAGTTTTGGGAATAATGGTATTATCACTTGCGATCCTTTAAGTTATGCAGCATTAGCAATTATTATTGATAATAATTTTATGTATATTACCGGGAGAGATGAAACGGCAGATTGGCGCATTGAAAAAAGGGCTCTTTCAAATGGTGATTTAGATTTAGGTTTTGGCGATCAAGGTGTAATCACCGGTGACCCGGCAGGTTTCGCGGCTAATAATCTTGCCATTAATGACACGTATATGTATGTCGTTGGAAATATCCCAACCCCTGATTGGCGCATTGAAAAAAGAGCTTTACTTGATGGTAGTTTGGACTTAAGTTTTGGCAATAATGGTGTTATTTCAGGTGATCCATCCAGTAATACTCCATATGATATTACTATTGATTCAAATTATATGTATGTTACCGGAGATCAATGGGCGGCTGGATATGACTGGCGAATTGAAAAACGAGCCCTCTCAGACGGTGCTCCAGATTTAGGTTTTGGCACCAACGGGGTGATCACCGGTGATGTAGCCACATATCGGTCTTATGGCATTGTTAAAGACTCAAATGATATGTATGTGGTTGGGGGTGACGGTTCTGATTGGCGAATTGAAAAACGAGCCCTCTCAAATGGTGCCCTAAATACTATCTTTGGCAGTCTTAATAATAATTACAAATTTACCCACCCGGCGGCTGGCAGCGCTATTTCCACTGGCGGTTCAGATGATCAGAAGTTGGCTTATGTCAATCCTTCAGGTGCCTCTTTTGATTATTATTTAACTTTTGGCAATGTCGCTACTTATACTGGCGCAAATGCAATTTTGGTCTATTACGAGGGTATGACTTCCACCGCTAGCCTTACCTACAAACTTAAGATATATAATTTTACTAATTTGAACTGGGAAGATTTATCCTCAACTGCTCTTGTCAATACGGCAGATACTGCCTATCAGTTTGCCAAAGCGCCCATTGCAAACCTCGATGATTATATCCAAGGCGGCAATATCCGGATTGGTTTTTATACCTCTACCACCCAAGCCGGCACTTTTTCTGTCGATTATATTTATGCCACCCTGGGCAGTGTGATTTCTGATGCGGGGAATGCCCAAATCTCTTTTGGCTCAACTGACGGTTCAAGCGCTTTAAACACCCAAAACCTCGATGCTTCTTTAGCCAGTCCTGCTGTTTATGGCGTAAATACTGCCACCACTGCCGCCAGTTTTTACGCGAATGATTATGCACCAGGTCTATATAATGTTGCTCAAAATGGGGCCGCGAATATCAATTTTAACATCACACCCACTAATAATACTTTTGTGACCGGTATTCGATATGCGGCGCGTTATCGTTCTAATTCAACTTTACTGACAGTCCAGCCTAATGTTTTTGATTACAGCGGTTTACTTGGGGTATCAGGCGGCTGGTTAGCGGTCGGCACCACCAATGCCCTTACTACCTATACTTATTCTGAAGGTTTTCATAATGCCACGAATAATAACGCTTGGGGTTTTAATAACGATCTTTCTAATATGCGTTTGAGAACTACCGCCAGTACTTTAGGCACCCAAACGGCAATGGGCTGGGATTTTGCCTTTATGAGCATACGTTGGAGTGAGGTTGAGCGAATAGTGACGGTTGGTACCACTGGCACTCAAACTGCCGATATGGATATTCCTTCCTCCAATAATTATGTCGGCGGCGCTTTTACTTTTATTCGGGATGCTAGCACCGCTAATATTACTTCAATTACTATTTCTGAAACAGGTTCAGTCTCTGCCAATGCTAATCTGGCTAATTTAGACCTTTATTATGAAACTGCCGATATTTGTAATTATAATGGGAATGAAACACTTTTTGGCACGGCGGCTAATTTTAATGCCTCGGAAAAAGCGACCGTGACTGGAACAATGGCGGTAGGCACGTCCCAAATCTGCGTATATCCGGTTTTGGATGTAGGGGCTGGCACTGAAAATGGCCAGATCATGGAGATAGAAATTACAAATCCTTCAACCGACGTGGTAGTTTCTTCCGGAATTGTCAGTCCTGATACTGTAGTGGCGATTGCTGGCCTCACCACTTTAGGCAATAATCCGCCTAATAACCCGGCTAATTTAGTCCAGCTAAAAACCGATAATACCGTAATTTCCACCGGCGGCTGGACCAATGAAACTTCAGTCAAATATACTGCCACGGTCACTGATCCCAACAACGATCAAATTAGATTGTGTGTCGAAAAAGACCCGCTTGGAACAGGTTTTAGTGGTACCGAAGATGCTTGCGGTGATTTGGTGGCTTCTGGCTCAACCGCTAATGTCACTATTTCTACTCAAACTGATAATACCCAATACCACTGGCAAGCCCGAGCCAAAGATGATCAAGATGAATATTCTTCCTGGGTTTCTTATGGCGGCAACGGTGAAAATGAACGAGATTATGGTCTTGATGCCAGTCCTCCAACCAATGATTCCTTAACCTTTACTAATCCTTATGCTGGGGTCGGAAACAGCGCTGTGGCCGATGATACTACTTCTTGGAATTTTCAAGCAAAAGTGACAGAATTGGCCGGAGTGGGTAACATTGATTATGTCGAGATTCGTTTTGCAAATTCTTCGGATAACACCCAGCCTTATGATTCTTTGAAATTGCGCTGGACCGAAGCTACAGACACTTTTACTGAAATAACCGATGTGCAAGATACTGCCATCATCACCTCAATCGCGGCTGATTCAAATGCGGTTGACAATCAGTGGACATTGGATTTCAAAATAAAATTTAATAATAATTTTTCTCTCAAAGATACTAATTACAACGTTGAACTTTATGCAGTAGACGATCTTAGCAATGCTGATAATGATGATTATTCAAATCTATATCAAGTAACCGCCCTATCACTGTCCTTAAATCTTGATTCTAACAGTCTAGATTTTGGCAGTTTAGCTCCTGGGACACCCAAAACTTCAACTTCCATTTCAACCGTGACCACCAATGCGCCTAACGGTTATGATTTGAAAATTCATGATGATATTGTCGGCAACAATTCAAGTTTAAGACATACCGATTTGATGACATATATTATGGATTATTTAGGGACGATTAATGCGCCAACGCCATGGAGCGGAACGGGTTTGGGGATATGCGTTTATTCGGCAACTAATAAAGAGGCAAAGTGGGGATTGGGAATTTCTGAAGCTGATATCAATAATCGTTATGCCGGCATCCCCCAAGTCACAGCTACAATTCACAATAAAACGAGTAGCCCAACCTTAAACGATCAAACCAGAATCGGCTATAAATTAGATGTGCCGAATACCCAAAAACCTGGTACGTATTCTGGCAACGTCACGTTTACAGCGACCGCACTTTTATTTTAATTTTGTTTTAGGGGATTTAAGATGAGATATTATAAATTATCAATTATTTTCGTCATTATTGCTTTATTTTTCGTTGGTGCAAATTCTACGCAAGCGGCTTCTCCTTTTTCCCTAAAAATTTCTCCTTTAACCTTTAATTTTGAAATTAAAAAAGGAGGGAGCGAAACTGATAAAATTTTCTTAACTAACCCGGTAAATTACCAAACCAAAATTAATTTTGAGGTAGAAGATTTTATTATGGAAGACGAGCAAGGAACACCGAAGTTTTTGCCAAAAGGATCAGGAAAAACTACTTTAGCAAGTTGGATTGAGGTTTCAGCTGATAATTTTTATTTGAGTCCAAATGAAACTAAAGAAATTCCTTTTACAATTACAGTCCCCGCAAACGGGGAACCCGGTGGTCATTATGCCGCGATTTTTTTCAAAACTGAGCCGACATCGACCAAAGGGCAGGCCCAACTTGAAATATCGGGTCGGGTAGGAGCCTTAGTTTTGGTTTCAGTGCCGGGTCAAGTTTCCAAAACCGGGGAAATTTTGGAGTTTAAAACCCCGAAATTTGTAAATTCGGGGCCGGTTAAACTTTTTGTGAGATTTAAAAATACCGGCACGGTCCATTATCAACTTGGTGGGACAATAAAAATTTATAATTGGTTAGGTAAAGAAACGGCGACTGTCCAGCTACCCGAACATCTGGTTTTGCCAGGCAGTACTCGCCAATTTGAGGGGAGTTGGAAAGCAAATTTTTTATTTGGCAAATATAAAGCTCGGTTGGAAATGAAAGATGGTGGAGGGAACACAAGAACTGCTGAGGCAATATTCTTCGCTTTTCCATGGAAAATAGGTTTAATAATTTTAGGAAGTTTGCTAATTTTAATTAACATCACATATATAATAAAAAGAAAGTTTAAAATAGTTAGAAAATAAAGGGGGGAAAATGCAAAAAAGAAGCAAGTTTTTATCAATTATGGTAGTTATTTTGACAATTTTTTGGCTTTGGCAAACGACCTTGGCAGCTGATACACAATCTTTAAATATGAATGTGAAAGTGATTGATGTGCTACCCCCTGCCAATGTTTCTAATCTAACCACCTCAGCCGGCGATCGCCACATTACTCTAACTTGGGTTAATCCCACAGATGCTGATTTTAAGGGCGTCAAAATACAAAGAAGAACCAACTATTATCCAGTAGATCCAAATGACGGCGATAATGTTTATAATGGCAAAGAGACGTTATTTGTTGACCAGAATTTAACCAATGATATTCGTTATTATTATACGGCTTTTGTCTATGACTATACTGGTAATTTCGCTTCGGGTGCAGTAACCTCGGCAGTCCCGACGGCGCCAACACTCACCCTACTTGAAGAAGAAGGAAGATTACTTTTGCCAACAACCCCACAGACTAATATCAAGGCTCCGGTTAAAAAAGAAAAAATAGAAACTATCGATTTTAACTTTTATATTGTTTTTGATAAAGGTCCCCTTAAAATTGACCTAAACAATTTGCAGCAGTTGAAGGCAGTCAAAGAATCAAAATTGATGATAACGGTGCGAGATGATATTTTTCCAAAAGAGGTGAATGTTATCGCGGTCACCATCGCTGGTTCTTCATATTTAATGCAACGGGTTCCTGATCAGCATCTTTATCGGACTATTTTTACCATGCCGACCCAAAAAGGAATTTATGATATTACGGTGATTATCATCTATAAAGACGGCACCACTCAAGATGTTAAAATTAAAACCGTCGTTGATCCTTTCGGTTATGTTTACCAAGAAAAATCATTTTTCGGATTTGGCGAAAAGCAAGAAGTTAGAATTAATGGCGCCCAAATCACCCTTTATTATTCAAAAGGTAATAAATGGCATGAATGGAATGCCGAGGAGTTTAACCAACAAAACCCAATAACTACCGATAAGACTGGTGAATATTATTTCTTTGTCCCTAATGGTAAATATTATATGAAAGTAACTAAATCGGGTTATTTAAGTTATCAAACTACGCCTTTTGAGGTTAAAGATCAAGTCCTTAACAAAAATATTAAACTTGTGCCAATTTTTCGGGCTTGGTTTTTGCTGATATTGGCGTTAATTGTGCTTCTTGGTATTATTTTGATAATTGTGATTAAGAAGAGGAAACGAAGATTGCAAAAACCGAAAAATCTAGATATAATAAGCTAGTCCAATTATTGCTGGGGCGATTAGCTCAGCCCCAAAGGGGCCCTTTTCCCCAAGGGAAGCCTTCGGCTCGGAGTGGTAGGTATGACTTATTATGTTCATTTTTTAAAAAGTAAAAAAGATAATCAATTTTACATTGGATGTACAAGTAAAAACCCTAAAGAAAGATTAAAAGAACATAATTTCGGGATGGTAAAATATACTTCGGTACGAAGACCATTTAGGTTGTATTATTTTGAAAGTTTTGCCAATAAAAAGGAAGCATTTAAAAGGGAATGGTACCTTAAGCATCCACAAGGATACCAAGATAAATTAAGAATAAAAAATAAAATAAGCGTAAATTAGCTTTGTAGAATTTATCTTCTGAATTCCAATTATTTCACGAATTAAAAAGAGAGGGAGGGGCTAATGCCCTTTGAGATTCAACCAAGTTTTGTCTTGATAATTTTGGTATTTTTAATGCTATTAAATTTTCTATGGAAAATAGTTAAAATTACTCGATTTCCACGCGGTAATTTAATCGTTTTTTTGTTAATTTTGGTATCTTTTTCCTCATTTATGGCTTTCGGGCTTTCGGAACAACCCCAACAAGTCCAAGCCGCTGCTAAAACTTGGGATGGAGAAGGAACGGATGGAACTTGCGGCGGCGGCGCTGGCGATGGCAATAAATGGTCGTGCGCTTTGAATTGGGATAATGATGCCTTGCCGGTGCCGGCAGATACTGTTACTTTTAATTCCACTTCAACAAAAGACGTGACTATTGATGCGGCTGTCACAGTGGCTGGTTTTACCATCGCTGCCACTTATTCTGGTACCATTACTTCTTCCGCGGGAGCAAACTTAGCCATTAATGGCAACTACTCCCAATCAGCCGGCACTTTTTCACCAGGTTCAACCACAATTACGGTATCTGGACATTTTTTCATCTCAGCTGGCACTTTTACAGCTGGAACATCTACCTTAATTATGACTGGAGATTACAGGGGCCTTGCCGCAGAAGGCAAAACCCTAAATAATCTCACCATTTCTGGAATTGTTGGTATCAATACTAACCTTTCCATAGCTGGAACCGGTATCTTAACGGTCGATGCGGCAAAAAGTATTTATATTTCAGAATATTATACTTTATCAATGTTATCTGGAGCCACCACCACAATAAACGGGACAATTGATGGCATTGGCACCTTGGAATTAATTGATGGATCCGGTGTAAATTTATCTGCGGGCGGGACTTTAAGATCAATTACCAGATTTACGACCTCGACTTCTAACACTACTATTCCAGACCGTGCATACGGCTCAGATCTCGAATTATACAACAATACCGGATCTGGATATTCTGGAATAATGGAGGCAGGCACTACCACCATTAATGATAATTTATATTTATACGCCAATGGCGCCGGCAACATCACTTTAGATGCTGTCACAAATGATCCCGACGTAGATATTGAAGGCAGTTTTGATTATATTGGCACCGGTGCCGGCTTAGAAGATGCTTCGCTTGGTGATGGTAATTGGAATATTGCGGGATCAATAAGTTTGGCCGGTGGAACCTTAACTGATGATGCCTCGAGCGTATATTCCGATGGAGGTGAAGTAGTTGAAGCAATGGGCGTAACGCTGGGGAGTAGTGTCATAAATATAATTAAATATAATGGAGATTTAATTGCGGCTGGTGATTTTACCAATATTGGAGGAGACCCAAATGCCGATTATATTGTTAGATGGAATGGTGCAAATTGGGTGGCGATGGGTTCAGGTTTAAATAATGAAGCAGTAGATTTGTTGGTTTATAATGGCTATTTAATTGTGACAGGTTATTTTACCACTGCCGGTGGTGTGACTGTCAATGGTATCACCAAATGGGACGGGGCAAGTTGGACGGCAATCGGTACCGGAATTTCCGGGAGTCAGGGGTATGCTTTGGGAGTCTACAATGGCAAAATGATTCTTGGCGGCGAATTTACCTCAGTGAGTGGTGTCTCGGCAAATCGGATTATCTCCTGGGATGGCATCACTTGGACAGCGCTCGGGACTGGATTAACAGGTGGGCCGTTTGGCGGTAACTGGGTGAATGATTTAACAATTTATAATTCAGGTTTAGTGGTTGGTGGACAATTTGGCACTGCGGGCGGGGTGACTGCGAACAAGATTGCCAACTGGAACGGCTCAACTTGGTCAACTTTTGGTTCAGGTATTGGCAATCAGTACAGTTCGGTCGCAACGGTTGAGGTTTATCATGGTAACCTATACGCTGGTGGCGGATTTAGGACTGCCGGTGGATTAACGGTAAATGGTATTGCTAAATGGAACGGTGCCGCCTGGTCAGCCTTGCCTGGTGGCGGAACTCCAAATTACGTTTTTGCATTTTTCGTTTATCAAGGAAAGTTGCTTGTTGGCGGAAATTTTAACTTAATTGGTGGCGTCGCCGCAACACGTACCGCATTTTGGGATGATTCTTCATGGTCGACCGCGATTAATATGGATGAAACAAGCTCGAGCGTTGGAAATTTTATTGGTTATAACGGTAAAATTGTTATCGTCGGAGATTTAGATAAAACTTACAATGGTACCATAATTCGCCAATTAATCACTTGGCGGGAAAATTCAGTTACTGTTAATGGCCAAACCTTAAATAATCTAGAAATTACCAATACTTCAGCGGCCGGGGTTGCATTTAAAGACTCAGCGACAATTGCCGGTACCTTTACGGTTGATACCGCTTCGGTTATTTTAAATTTTAACGCCGGTTCTACCTATACTGTCAATAATATTACTCTTAATGGTCAGGCTGGTACGTCAAGGATTAATTTATCAAGTTCAAGTGCGGGCACGGATTGGAATTTAAATGTTTCAGGTGCACAAACTATCAATTATGTTGAAGTTTCAGATTCAGACGCTTCGGGTGGCAGTACAATTGATGCTGATGACGGCACGAACCGTGACCGGGGCGGCAATACAAACTGGGATTTTGATGATTCAGAGGATAGATATTGGGTAGGCGCAGCTCCTGCTGGTTGGAATAACACCGCCAACTGGTCTGATATTTCAGGTGGTTTAGGCGGGCATAGTATCCCATACAGAGCAAATTCAGTCTATTTTGACAATGGCGGCGCTGGCAGTATTACGATTAATGACGATACCGATATCGAAGTGGCTAAATTGACGATTGAAGCGACTTTTCCTGGAGGTTCAACTTTTGATGCGGATAATGTTGAAATTACCTGTAATGGAGATTTTAGTGTATTTGGCGGCACATTCAATGCCGGAACCTCTACGCTAATTATGGATGCGACTGCGGCAAATTCAAATTTAATAACTAATGGTTATACTTTAAGCAGTGTTGAATTTCATCTTGATAATACCGCGGCTGCGAATAGAACGATAATTTTAGGATCAGGACCCGGTGAGACCTTGGCTTTTAGCGGTAATTTTACCTTAGATAATAATGATGACAATAATTTAATTGTCGATTCTGCCTCTAATGATCCAACGATTAATATCATCGGTTCAATCAGTGTTTCTGGTACAGGCGCTGGATCTGATTCACTTCAAATGGGTGACGGCACCTGGACTGTTTCCGGCAATGCTGATCTTTACGGAGGTTCAATTACCGCGAATTCATCTACTTTGGTAATGAATGGTTCAAATAAAAATATTATTGGAGGCAGTAATACACTTCATAATCTCACCATTTCAGGCGTGATTGGTTTAGATGGCAGCCTTAACGTTGATGCCACTGGCACCTTAACGGTAGATAACACTAAAACACTTCAAATTTCGCCATCTGTCACCTTGTCAATGCTATCAGGAGCCACGACTACAATAAATGGCACCATTGATGGTCCGGGCACCCTTGAACTTATTGACGGAGCTGGTGCTAATTTATCCACCTCAAACACCTTAAGAGCCAAAACCAGATTTACCACTTCAACTTCGAATATTACCATTCCTGCCCGAACCTATGGCTCAGACCTTGAGCTCTATAATAATACTGGCTCAAGCTATTCCGGCATTGTTAATGCTGGTTCTATCAGTATTACCGGCAACCTCAATATCAGCGCTAATTCCACTGGTAGCCTGACTTTAAATGCCGCCACCAATGATCCTAATTTTGATATTGAGGGCAGCTTAGATTATACCGGCATCGGTGATGGTTCAGAATCTATCTCCATGGGTGACGGTTCTTGGAACATTGCCGGCTACACAGACTTTACTGGCGGTACCTTAACTCAAGATGACTCTGAAGTAATTATGGATGGTTCAACTAATGCTTGGTCAGGATTCGGTGTTGGTACATCAGGTGAGTACCCATATGTTTTATCGATGACAAATTATAACGGAAAACTTATTATAGGAGGTGGGTTTACGACTATTGATGGAGTTCCTGCAAATTACATTGCTCAATGGGATGGCACTAATTGGACTGCATTGGGCACGGGCATGGATAGTTATGTTCGCGCTTTGACGACATACCAAGGTTATTTAGTTGCGGCCGGTAGTTTTTATACCGCCGGCGGTGTAGCTGTTAACCAAATTGCCAAATGGGATGGTGCGAATTGGTCAGCGATGGGAGAAGGTTTAACCGGCACAAATTCTGAAGTTGACGCGCTTTGTGTATATCGTGATAAGCTGTACGTAAGCGGTGATAGTTTTACGATTGATGGGCAAACTGACAATAGTATCGCCGAGTGGGATGGGTCAGATTGGTCAATCGTAAGCGGTTCACCTTCATCAAGCGTTTTTAGCTTAATAGTTTATAATAATAATCTTATTGTCGCTGCATATGATGAAGTGGTACCCGGGATTAGTTATATTGCCCAATGGGACGGTTCAACTTGGTCAGCCCTTGGAAGTGGTGTAAATAATTATGCCTATAGCTTAGAAATATATAATAATAAATTGATTGTGGGGGGTACTTTTACGACTGCCGGCGGCATTACCGTAAACAGTATTGCCCAATGGGATGGCGCAAATTGGTACGCCATGGGTACGGGCATGGATCAATATCAGCTCGTCAGAGCAATGTATGTAGAAAATAATTATTTATTTGCTGGCGGAAGTTTTACGACTGCCGGTGGAGTGACGGTTAATAAAATCGCCAAATGGAACGGTACGAGCTGGTCGGCGATGGGTACGGGTATGAGTGGAAATGAAGTTTATGCGATTAATTCTTATAATGGTAATTTAATTGCAGGTGGCTCTTTTACGACCGCCGGTGGAGTGACTGTTAATAATATTGCGAAGTGGCGGCCATCAACAATTACTTCTGCTTCGCAGACACTTAACGATTTAACCATTAAAGAAACTTCAACTGAGGGGGTTGTACCGGTTGATACTTTAAATGTCGCGGGGAATTTATCTGTTTCTGCTGATGGGGCAGATAATGCTATTTTTAATGCCGCCGCCAACGATCCAACCATAAATGTTGCTGGTAATGTCGATTTTACCGGAATAGGTGGAGGATCGGAATCGCTCTTAATGGGTGATGGCACTTGGACTGTTTCTGGAAATATCAATTTTACTGACGGTACTGCCACCGCCAATAATTCAATCCTTATTCTTAACGGATCTAATCAACAAAATATTACCAGCGCCGGTAGTTATTTGAATAATTTAATTACCAAAAACACCTCGGTTAATGGTGCCAGGCCGACTGACGCCTTAGTTGTTGATGGGTATTTTTATCTCCAAGCTGATGTCGCCTCGGCAGTTACATTTGATAATGCTAATAACGTTGCTGTTACAATCGCCGGGAATTTATATACCAATCTTGGCATTGGCGCCGGTGACAGAAATCTCAAATTAGGCAACGGTACTTGGCAAGTTGGTAACAATCTTGATTTAAGCCTGGGTACGCTTGATGAGGGAAATTCTACCGTGATTATGACTGCCACTTCGGCCGGCAAAACAATCGAAAGTAACGCTCAATCATTTAATATTTTTGAATTAAATGGTTTAAACGGCGGATGGGATTTATCTTCTATATTAAGAAGTATTAGCCTGACCCTCTCCAATGGTACCTTA
>Ga0209521_10000236_pt1 | contig 39454 bp, 35 predicted proteins | sample Rifsed19ft4_FD_184016 | JGI IMG/M metagenome (GOLD analysis project Ga0209521, IMG submission 184016) | Soil microbial communities from Rifle, Colorado, USA - sediment 19ft 4 (version 2) | ecosystem: Environmental > Terrestrial > Deep subsurface > Rock core/Sediment | place: Rifle, Colorado...
GGGTGGCCCTTGGCAAGCCAAAGCGACAACGATGAGGGAAAAACCCAGGCCCATCCGCATAGAAACCTCCTCTCGCCATCCTATCATCTCCCCTGATGTCCGCGCGCCAACCGGCCTTGGAGTGGGTCCCTTGTATTGTGGAGACGCTCTCCAACCGGGAGAAGCTTTGGCCCGGTTCGTCCGCACCCTTCTGGCACCTCACCGATCCCAAGGAGCGGTGATACACTTTCCGGCCGGAGGTTCTCATGCTCCTCGCGGACAAGAAGGGTCTGGTGGTTGGAATTGCGAACAAGCGATCTCTGGCCTGGGGCATCGCGCAGTCGGTCTCGCGGGAAGGGGCGCGTCTGGCCGTCACTTATCAAGGCGAGAGGCTGGAGAAGAACGTCCGACAACTGGCCGAGCAGCTGGCCCAGCCCGTCATTCTTCCGTGTGACGTCACGCGAGACGAGGAAATCGACGCGCTGGCGGAGGCGATTCGCCGTGAAATGGGCGGCTTGGACTTCGTGATCCACGCGGTGGCGTTCGCCTTACGAGAGGAGTTGGACGGCGAGTACATTCAGACGTCGCGCGAAGGCTACCGTGTCGCTCAGGACGTCTCATCCTATTCGCTGGTTGCTTTGGCCCGGCGCATGGTGCCTCTGATGGAAGGGAGAGGGGGGAGCATCGTGACCCTCACCTACCTGGGGGGACAGCGGGTCATCCCTCACTACAACGTCATGGGCGTGGCGAAGGCGGCGCTGGAGGCTTCGGTTCGCTACCTGGCCGCCGATCTCGGGCCTCGCGGCATTCGCGTCAATGCGATTTCCGCCGGGCCCATCAAGACCTTGGCCGCCTCTGGCGTGCATGGGATTTCCAGGATGCTCGAGTACCATCGCCGTCATGCTCCCCTGCGCAAGAACACTGAGCAGGCGGAGGTCGGGGACGCCGCCGTCTTTCTGGTCTCCGACCTGTCGCGGGGCGTCACCGGGGACGTGCTCTACGTGGATAGCGGCTTTCACGTCATGGGAATGACCGGGCTTGCGGCCATCGTCGAAGGTGCGGAGCCGTGAAACGAATCATGGCATGGGGCGGGCGAGAGGAGGCCTTCCGATCTACAATGGATCCAAAGGTGCCCGATGGAGCCCCGTGAGACGGACCTCATTTACGACTGGAACGTCCAGGCGAAGAGCCTCTCCGGCCCGCCCCAGCCCATCGAGCTGAACGACGAAACGCTGAGGGACGGGCTCCAGAGCCCTTCCGTGATCTCACCTCCCATCGAGAAAAAGCTCGAGATCCTCCATCTCATGAACGACCTCGGGATCCATTCGGCCGATATCGGTCTTCCCGGCGCCGGCCCGCACGTCCAGGAGCAGGTATTGCGGTTGGCCAGGGAGATCGCAGAGGAGAAGCTTTCCATTGCTCCCAATTGTGCAGCCCGCACTCTCAAAGCGGATATCGACCCCGTCATCGACATTTCTCAGAAGTCGGGAATAGCCATCGAGTGCGCCACGTTCATCGGGTCCAGTCCCATTCGCCAGTACGCAGAGGACTGGGATTTGGACCGGCTCCTCCGACACACTCGGGAGGCGGTCGGCTACGTGGTCAAGAACGGTCTGCCCAACATGTACGTGACCGAGGACACCACTCGGGCGCGACCGGAAACACTACGGCAGCTCTACACCGCCGCCATCGAGCACGGAGCCCGGCGCATCTGTCTGTGCGATACGGTGGGACACGCCACTCCCGACGGCGTGCGGAACCTGGTGGGCTTCATCAAAGGGGTGGTTGCGGAGACCGGTGAGCGGGTCAAGATCGATTGGCACGGTCACCGGGACCGCGGACTCGACATTCCCAACACCTTGGCGGCCATCGATGCCGGGGTAGACAGGGTGCACGGCTGCGCCTTGGGGATAGGTGAGCGGTGCGGGAATACCTCCATGGATCTGCTGCTGGTGAACCTCAAGTTGATGGGGTGGATCGACCATGACCTCACGCGCCTTCCCGACTACTGCCGCACCGTGTCGGAGGCGGTCGGCGTACCCATTCCGCCCGGCTACCCGGTGTTCGGTTCGGACGCCTTTCGGACCGGCACCGGCGTGCATGCGGCAGCGGTGATCAAGGCCTTTCGTAAGAAAGACGTCTGGTTGGCCGACCGCGTGTATTCGGGAGTTCCCGCCGGGGAGTTCGGACTCAAACAGAGAATCGAGATCGGTCCCATGTGCGGCTTGTCCAACGTTCACTTCTGGTTGACCTCTCGCGGCCTGCCCTTGAAAGAGGAGCTGGTGCAGGCCATCTTTCGAACCGCCAAGGAATCCACGCGAGTGCTCGATGACGCCGAAGTGGAAGCCTTGGTTCATAGCTACCTCGACTGACCGCTGGCGACCGCCTCGGGGGACGGCGCATTCCATGTCGGTTGATTCTACCGCCATCGATTCCACGGCCATGGTGAGCCCGGAGTGTGAGCTGGGGTCGGGAGTGCGGATCGGGCCTCAGGTCATCGTCGAGCCGGGTGTGGTGGTGGGGGACGGATGTTCCATTGCGGCCGGTGCCATACTCAAGCGGGGACTGCGGCTGGGTCGGGAGGTCAGGGTATTTGAGGGAGCGGTGCTGGGTGGGGAGCCTCAGGATCTGAAATACCGCTCCCACCAACCGGCTGGTGGAGTTCATCCGGTCGAGCGAGAGAGGAATCTGCGGTGATCGGCGTGGCAGTCGCTAAGCTCCGGGTTCAGGCCGGTCCAGCGATGACAAAGGAGGTCGACTCGGCAATCTGTTGCAGTGTCCCGGCGACCGCGTTCTCCTTATCCCGGGCGAGCACTCGGCGGTACGCGTCCTGGATGACCCGATTCACGTCGAAGCGGGCCGGGAGCTCGAGGTAGGGAGCCGGCAAGACCACCGGGCCGCTATCATCTTCCACCGGCTTGGTCAGCCCCACCCGGTGGAGGGCCCTCAGGTACTCTTGGGAGGCGCGGGGGAAGTCTTGTCGCTGGGAGTGGATGACGCCCAGCGAGAGGGGAATGGCCGCGTCGGTGGGCGCGAGTAGGTCGGCCGCCTGTAGCTCTTCGGCCGCTCCGTTGAGATCTCCGGCGGCGAAACGAGCTTCCGCTAGAGAGAGTCGAGCAGGCAAACCGTGGCAGCCGTGGGCGAGCGCGCTCTCCAGGTAGTTTATGGCATTGAAGGTGTCACCCTCGACGAGCGAGACCTCTCCCAGCGTGAGTAGCCGTGTCCCCTCCGGGATGCCGCGCGATTCTTCGAGGATCTGTTTGGCTTTGGCGAGGTCGCCGGGATCGTTGCCCGACTCGCTAATCGCCAACCAGACCCGAGCAAGAGCCAACTGAGCCCGGGGCTGTTCGGCGTTGGTCTGTAGGGCGGTGATGAGCTCTTGGCGAGATGCCTCGAAGCGCTTCCGCGCCAAGTAGACTTCTCCCAACAAAGTGTGAGCTCGGGCGTCCCTGGGGTCGTGGCGTCCCAGTTTCCTGGCGAGCTCCTCGGCGGCATCCAGCTTGCCTTGTTCGAGAAGCGCGATACCCAGTTCGACGAAATAGTCCGCACCGGGGTCGAATCGCGTCCGAGCCCCGCGAATCTCGTTCTCCGCTTCCGCGAATCGGCCCATGTCGTTCAGCAGCTTGCCGTAGAGATAGCGGGCCTCCCCATGAGCGGCTTCGATGCCCAGCGCCGCCTCCAGGTGCGGAATCGCCTCCTCGGCACGGCTCAATTGCACCAGACTCACTGCCAACCGATACCGAGTGTTGGCGCTATCGCGGCCCAGCCCGATCGTTCGAGCATAGAAAACCGCTGCCTCGTCGAAACGGCCACGCGTATAGAATCCGTCCGCCGTCTCTTCCAGGATCTCGGCCGATTCCGGAGCCAGTTCGGCGGCCCGGGACAGGTCCGCCAAGCCTAACTCGGATTCTCCCGCCGCGAGGCGCGCGCGGCCGCGACCGAGATAGGCAACCGCTTCAGATTTCCCGCTTTCCAGTATCCGGTCGTAGGTGGCCACGGCTTGCTCGAACCGGCCGGCGGCCACCAAACGAGCCGCGTTCTCTAACTCCTCGCTTCCTTTCTCCGCCGCGGGCTTCAAGAAAACGAGGAGTCCGGCCACCATCAACACCAGAGCGCCGATACCGGCGTAGCCGGCGGCGGCAGGCACTCCCAGTCTCTCCCAGATCCCTCCTTTGGAGAGATATGCTTTCGAGGTGCCCGGGGGACGTAGCGGTGCCTTCCGCGCCGCCTCGGACTCGGCTCGACTCGCCTCGACCAGCGCCGCACGTCTTTCCGGATGCTCATCCTGCTCGGCATTCTCAGCGTTCTGACCCCTCTCCGCCGGTTCGTCTTCCAATGGCAAGGAAGGCAGAAGGGCGGGCATGCCGTCCAGGAGGGTTTCGTCGGGTGGCGCCAGCCGCGTGGGTTGGGTATCGGTAGGCTTCAAGCGCCCGCGGGTGGTCGGGTCGGACGAGAGGGACGGGCCCAGTGAGACTCCGGAGAGTTGTGGAGAGACGCCCTGCGGATCCTCGATCGCCTGCAGGGCAAGCAGCAGTGCGTGTGCCTCCTCGGAGCGGTCTCCACTCAGGAGTCGCTGGCCGATGCCGAAGAGCTCCTGAAGGTAGTCGCTCCTTCTCTCCGACGAGGGTGTGGTCGCTAGAAGCACCAGGAGCTGGAAGATTCGATTCGACGGATCGGCCGACAGGCCGCGAGCCCAGTTCTGGATGGCCGAGCTCTTCCATCCTCGGGTCAATGCTTCCGCTCCGGCACGGAGTCGATGGGAAATGCTCGTCACCGGCGGCGCCTTCTGGGAGCCCGCCGCTTGCACGACTTCCAGGAGCTCCTTCGCCTCTCCGTAACCGGGCTCCATGAGTAAGAGCTTTCGCAGCTCCTCTTCGGCCCGCTGAAAATCCCGGTGGCCCAGACGGGAAAGCGCCCTTTCCAGCTGCAGACGGGCCGGCGTCCGAGAGGTCGACACCGCCACAGATGCTTCCCGTGATGTCATGCGCTTCGCGCGGAGGTCTCCCAGCACGGCGGCGTGCTGCCCTTCCACCCGCCGCGCGATCTCTTCGCTGTGCGCGAAGATCGGTTTCAGGTCTTCGACGGATAGGGCGGCCCGAAAAACTACCTGACCCTGGTTCGACACCAGAGTCTCGATAATGGGCCGGTCGCCGGTGCGCAGCTTCGTCGAGACACTGAACGCATCGGAGCCGACGGTCACTTGGGTTGTACGGCCAACTCCCATTATTCTGACTGTTTGGGTTTTTAGGACGCGCTTGATCGAAGTATACACAGCCGCGCGGGTTTGAGCTACTGTCACGGCCCGCTGTCCGTGGGAGGGGCGCGCGGTCTGAATCGTCTTGGTACTTCGAGAAGGGTAACGCCGACCCACTTGCGCCGCCCGCCATCCGCTTGGTAACATGGAAGAATCTCGAACAACTAAATAAGAAGGTGCTGGGTTGGCGGGAAACGAGCGCCAGCGGAGGAACGAAATGGCCACCCAAGAGAAGGCCTATGCCGAAATCCGGATCGGGGAGCTCCTGGACCTCGAGACCTCGGTGCTGCGGACGCTATGCCTGACCGTGAATACGGCCGGCTCGGAGCTCAAGTACAAGATTCTGGACACCCTTTCCGGTCCGGATTTCTATTTCCCGGTGAACGGCGCGATATTCGAAGCTTTGGAAGACATGCACCGCAAGGGGGACTACATCGTCCACAACAACCTGGACGAGGAGCTCCGGCGACGCTCGGTGGACTACCCGGAGGGCTGCTTCCTGGAGGATCTCTTTGCTGGGGACCTTCCCCACGCCTCCGACCTGGAGCGGAAAGTGGGCCGTATCAAGGAGCGGGCCTCGGTGGGGCTTCCGCCGCGACCCGATGATTCAGCGGAGGGGGAGAAGCGGCCGGAAGGCAGTCGTGCCAAAGCCTCTACTTCCACCAAGAGTGAATCGAAACCGGCGGCTTCGTCGAATAATGCCACGTCGGATCCTGGACTGCGGATCGGCTCCGGGGCTGCCAAGAATCACCATTCGGATCCCGATATCACCCAGATCGGTCTGAAGACCAGGAGAGAGCCCGAGCCCAAGAGCCGGCCCGAACTCCCGGCTCTGGGTAAGAGCAGCCCCATCGTCCTCGCCTCCGAGGGCACACAGATGACCAGCTATCTGGAAGAGCTGGAGTTGAAGCAAGGGAAAACCCTGGAGAGCGGCTTCGCTGGCTTGGATGAAGTTATGGACGGACTCGGCCCCGGGGTGATGGTGATCGTCGACGAGGAGCGTGATCGCCTTTCCGGTTTTCTGAAGCAACTCACCGACCAGATCGCCGAAGCTGCCCGCGTGCCTTGCCTCTATGTTTCCTTTCGGCTCTCCAAAGACTTGCTCAGGGTCCGCACCCTGGCGCGCCTATCGGGCGTTTCCGCTCGAGATATCGAAAAGGGACGATTGAGGAAGAACTCTCCGGAGTGGAAAAAGGTCGAACAGAGTGGGAAGCAAGCCGCGGCATGGATGAAACGAGTCTTCGTCGTGGAAGCGGGGAAGGACACAAATCTCGCTCTGATCCGCAAGATGTGTCGTCAGTTACTGGACTCGAGCGGTGGTGCCACCTGTGCGCTGCTGGTCGATGGCCTGGAGAATCTGGGAAAGGACGGTCAGTCGGTGACTTCCTCCGCCGCGGAGCTCAAGGAGCTAGCCGAGACAATGCATCTGGTGACGATTGCCGCGACCGACGGTAGCAAACCGGTCGCCGGTCCTTCGGTCGACTACGCCGCGGTATTGCGTGATGACAAGGGCGGCTTGGTGGCACTCGAGGTGCTGGCGGCAGGCGAAACGGAATCGCAGCGGTTGACCTTCGAGTACTTACCCAGCATTCACCGCTTCATCGATCGAACCAAATCGTAGGACTAGGACGACTTTTCGCGGCGGGTCTTTCTCCCGCTGCCTGCCTTCTCGGCGGCGATGAGGATCTTTTCCCGTAGGATGAGGCGGGCGCGCCGCTCTTCCCCGGTGATGAAGCTATACACTTCCTTGGTTACGTGCTGGAGCAGCGTAACCTCCGGTTGATCCACCTCTAGAACGATCAGGCCGCCGCCACCCGCAGAGGGACGGCTGAAGTCGATGTCGAGCAGTTTGTCGCGAAGCGAAAGCCGGGCCGCCCGCTCCTTGGGGGAGGAAGGCTCGAACTCTCGCTTGGTAATCTTCCTGAGGAAATCGACCTCGCCGTAGGAGAACACGATCTCAACGGTGCCAGCCCTCGGCGCTTGTGTTGGGCTCTTGGACTTCTTGCTAGGTTTGCTCCGGGTCGCTTTCTTGCTTTTCCTCGCCACGGTTCACCCTTCCCACTGGTTCGGCTGGGATGCCAGCGTTTCCCTAAACTCGTGTGTTCTTCTACGGATTCTTGCCGCCTCTACGCCGCGATGAATGGTCGAGGGACGACGCCAGGGGGGTCTCCAAGAGCACTCGTCCGCAAGCACAGAGAACACGACTCACTTTCCCGAATACCTTGACCGAACGACGGCAATCCGTACAGCAAAGAATCAACACCGGCGTTCGGATGGCGTCTGCCACCGGCGACCGGCTGTGCAACTCTCTCATCATGTGATCACGTAAGTCGTTACCGCGGAAGTACCGCGTCTGGGTAGAGCAGGTTCAGTGCTTCCCGCCAGCGGGCTCTCCGATCTCCAGCTTCCCGTCCAGCTTCGCTCCTTCCCTGACCATGAGCGTCTTGGCCCGGAAGGTACCCGAGGCGCGCCCTTGTTCGAAGAGCTGGAGAGAGTCGGCCTGGATTTTACCTTGGAAGTGGCCATCGATTTCCACTCGGCTGGCGTCGACGCTCGCCTCGATGTCCGAACCGTCCACGATGCGGAGGACACCCGCGGCCCGCAGGTCCCCCTTGAAGCGGCCTCGCAAGGTGATATTGTTTCCCTCGAGTTTGCCCTCGAAGAAGGCATTCCGGTCGAGAAAGGTCTCTCTATCGTCATCCACCAGAGCGCTCCCTACTGGGTAGTGGAAACGTACCTTCGCGTGAGTACGAGACTGGACGTTCAGTTGATATCATTACGCGCTTTGCCAGCGAGAAAAAATGATACCCTGCGGCTCAAAAGGTGTCAATTCGTCCGACCGGGGATGCGGTGAAAGGCTCGCTGGTGAAAGAGTCTTGCTCCCGAGCGAACCACTACTCGCCCGCCGGAGCGAGCGCGCCGGTGCGTAAGAACAGCTCGAGATCCTCACTCAGACGGTCGCCAACCACTCCGAAGTACTTCTTGACGATCACGCCGTCCTTGTCAATCAGGTACTTGGTGGGATACCCCAGGAAGGAACCGAAGGCCTCCTTGGTACCGTCTTCGCCCATCAGGTTGGGATAAGAGATCCCTTGCTTCCGGATGAACTCTTGTATCTCTTCTCGTCCGCCGGACTCCAGCACGATCCCGATCATGAGGAATTCCTTGGGGTCGTAAGAATCGGCGAGCTTCTGTAGGTGTGGCAACTCTGCCAAGCACGGTACGCACCAGGTAGCCCAAAGATCGACGAGTAGGACGGTGCCTTTGTGATCTGCCAGAGCGAACTGGCCGTTGCCGTCCACTCTCTGCAAGGCGAGATCCGGAGCCGGCCGGCGCTCCTCATCGACCGGAGTGGGAGGGCCGCAGGCGAAGAGGGTCAAAGCCGCCGCGGCCGACCAACTAAGCGGCCTCATCGCCGCGTTCCTGTTCTGGCAAATCTTCTGCCCCTCAGTCCACCCTCAGGCTTCTCACGTAATGAACCAGAACCCACCGTTCGTGCTCGGAGAGTTTCTTCCCGTAGGGAGGCATCGGCGCTCTCCCCTCTGTCAACTTCCAGAACAGCTCCCCGTCGGTCATTCCGGATTGCGCGGCGGCGGCGGTGATATCGGCGGGTGCCGGTTTCACGAACTTCGTCGCCGGGCCGTCGCCCCGCCCGGATGCGCCATGGCACAACTCGCAGTTTTTCTGATACAGGACCTTTCCCTCCGCCAGGACTTCCGGACTGAACGGAACGGGATTCGGCTTGGACTTCGCTTGAGGTGGCGCCTCCCATGGAGCGGCGGGATCATTTCCCTCCCGCTGGCTAGCCCAAGCCAGGGTGCCGACCACCAAGGCGATGGAAACGGGCAGCACGTGCCCGATCTTTCGTACGGTGACTCGGTCCCTCATCGCAGTCCTCGAACGAGCACATGATATCACGGTGAGAAGCGCCGTCGGGCTAGCCGAGAACGGGAAGGAACGTGAAATAGCGGGAAAGAGCTTGAAGTTTGTCGGTCGCCACCAGAACGCCCACCGCCACCAGAAGAATCCCGGCGCTGATCTCGACCCATCTCATGTGTTTTTTCAGACGGGCAAAGAGATCCAGAAAGCGATTGGTGGCCAACCCGGTGGCGATGAAGGGAACGCCCAGACCGAGTGAGTAGGACGCCAGGAGAGTCACTCCCTGATCCACCGTCTCCTGAGTAGCGGCCAAAGCGAGAACCCCCGCCAGGATAGGACCGATGCAAGGGGACCACCCGAAAGCGAAGGCGAGCCCGATGAGGAACGAGCCGCCCAACCCCACCGGTTTGTTTCGTGTCTGTAAACGCTTCTCGTAGTTCAGCCACTTGATGGGAGTGAGGCCCATGGTGTGGAGCCCAAAGACGACGATCACCACGCCGGCCACCCTTGCCAGAATCGTGCGGTTGGCGGCGAACCAATTTCCGACGTAGGTAGCCGAGGCTCCCATGACCACAAAGACCACCGAGAAGCCGAGAACGAAGAACAGGCTGTTGGCCGCGACCTGACGAAGTAAACGCCGTCGTCTTTCCTCATCGACTCCCCGGTTTTCCTTGAGCTCCTGGAGAGATACACCCGAGACGAAGGAGATGTATCCGGGAACGATGGGCAACACACATGGCGATACGAAGGAGAGGATGCCCGCCAAGAAGGCCGTTACCAGGGTCACGTTCTCCATCTATTGCTGCCTCTTATCTCGTGTCTTCATTCTACCTCGAAGCGGCGCTGCCTGCAGATTCCGGGGTAGAATGTGCCTTCCCGACGGGGAGGCACGGTTGATCTGCGGCGTAGGAGTCGATCTGGTAGAAACATCCCGCATGGCGGGTGCCTTCTCGCGTCACGGCGAGAGACTGGTCCGTCGGGTTTGCATTCCCACCGAGTCGGATCTCGTTTTCAAGAACGCGGCACCGGTTTTCAAATTGTCCGAGATTTTTGCGATCAAAGAGGCGGTGATGAAGGCGCTGGGCACCGGGATGCGAGGCGTGGGATGGAAGGAGATCCGGACCGACGCCGGTCGGGAAGGACCGGTCGATCGTTTGCTCTCCGGCCGGGCCCTCTCCGTCGCACGGGGAAAGGGAGTGGAGCGGTACGCTCTTTCGGTGACCGTCTCCCATGAGCTGGCCATTGCCACAGTATTGCTCGACCAAGCCTAGAGCCGTGCGTCCCGGTGGTGGGCTCAGGGCTTCCCGCCGCCGCTGCCGCGGGGGACTATTTTTTCTGTTGGGGAGCTTGTTTGCAACGTCGCTTGCCCATGCCGGGAGCGTCACCGGTTTCGTTCAACGGGCCTCTCCCAACGGTCGCTCCGGAATCGGCTTTGGGCTTTCGGTCCCGGTGTTCACCGAGATCATCTCGCTGGAAGGAGAGTACTCCCGATCCAGCGAGGAAGACGCCTCGCCCTCGCTGACCCTGTGGAGCGGGAATCTGCTTCTTACATCTCCCGTAGCCGTCCTGCGTCTACGGCCCTATTTCGTAATGGGACTCGGAATGTATCGTCAATCTTTCCTGGAGGCTCAGGAAACCTCTTTGGCCACTTCGCAAGGCTTGGGACTATTTCTCCATCTCTCCGGAGCGGTCAACCTCCGGCTCGACTACCGTGCCATTCAGCTCCAAGGGAAGCCTCTGCAAGAAAGCCAAAAGCGGTTCTACGGGGGACTCACCCTGAGGTTCTAGCTCGAGGCACCGCGCCCGAGGGCGCGCTTGACTCGGGCCGCCAGGTCCGGGTAAGATGGCTTTATCTCTTTGAAATCTAAGGGGTAAGGAGTTAAGAGTCGGTGGTCTTCTTCAACTACACCACGATGCAGGTCTCGGCGAAGATCGTCTACTACGGCGCCGGGCTTTGTGGGAAGACCACCAATTTGCAGCACATCCACGGTAAGACCGACCCCCGCTCGCGGGGGGAAATGGTCAGCCTGGAGACGGAGGCCGATCGCACCCTGTTCTTCGACTTGCTTCCCCTGGAGGTGGGGACCATCGGCGGAATGCGGGTGCGCGTTCAACTCTACACCGTGCCGGGCCAAGTTTTCTACAACACGACGCGAAAGCTTGTTCTGAAGGGAGTCGACGGCATCGTGTTCGTGGTGGATTCGCAGGTTCCCGCGCTCGATGCCAACCTCGAGAGTCTCGTGAATCTCAAACGGAATCTGGAAGAGCTGAACCAACCCTTGGAGCGGATTCCCTTCGTGTTTCAATTCAACAAGCGTGACCTCCGGAATATCCACCCCGTGGAGATGCTGAATCGGTGCCTCAATGCGAGCGGCCATGAGGTCTATGGAGCGGCCGCCCTCCACGGTATCGGAGTGTTCGAGACGCTAAAGGCGATCTCACGCAAAACGCTGGCTGCGGTCAACCGGAGGATCTCCGGTCCGATGGTTCCCGACAAGGTCCAGGTGGCAGTGCCGGCCAGCATAGAGCGACAGAAAACGGCTCGGTCGGGAGCGGGGTTGGCCTCGACCGACGCGACCGTGGAAAGCGGTCGCTCCATGGGCGTGACGACCGCGGCGCTGAACCGCGGCACCGATCAAGTCAAGGTGGAGTTTGCCGCCAGCCTGGACGCCACTCCCGCTCCCAGCCCTCCGGGTCAGTCGAGCGCGGTGCCGAGGGTAGCAACGAAATCCCCATTGGACATCGAGCGAGAGTTGGAGAAGTTGCGCCACGCGGCGCTGGGAAACGCGCCGGGTATGGCGCGGAGAAAGCCCAGCGCGGTGGGCCAAGATCGGAATGAGGAGGTTGTCCGGGAGCTGAAAGTCACCGTGCCTCGGGCGACCTTGGAGGGCGCCGAGCGATTGACGCTCGACTTGAAGATTGCCGGCGGATCGGAGCCCGATCACTCCCTGCCCGGAGCGATACGGATCGACTTACCGGACCGACGAGGGGGCCGAGGGGGGAAGACACGGGTGCGGATTACGCTCGATCTCGAGGGAGAGGATTCCTGATCGGACCGATGGGGCCGGCCCAGCCTGACGCCGCTTACCCTGCCGATTCGGCCTGACCCACCTTGATCCGCGACTAGCGGCTTTCCTCGATGGCGGTAGTCGGCAGGGAGACCCTGGCGATCGCCGGATCGTGCTTTCCACACTCTGCGCTGCAGCGGACCAAGACGCTAACCTTCTGGTAACGACTATCGATGCGGTAACTGAGTTGTTTCTTCGCGCGCTCGAAGTCGAGCTCGATCCGTTCCTCAGCCGAATAGATGGCCGTGGGGTCCACCGCCAGCCGGCCGATGAAAGGAGTGGCGTCATCGGATCGAACCCCTTCGATGCGAATCTCGGTGACGGCGGGCTCCAGGCGTTTCAGGTCGGGGTAATAGGTGAAGAGGAAAACCCGCTCGGTGGGTAGTGACGCCACCGGCTGGTCTCCGATATACAGGGTGGCCTTGGTCAGGTGCTCACAACTACGGAAGGCGATGGGTACGTAGAGGCTTCGATTTAAGCTCTTGCCGTCCTTGGCCATCACCGAACCGGAAACTGCCAGCACCACCGAGGCGAGGAGGAACCCAAAGGAGCCGAACCGTCCGATCCTTGTCTTCATGGCAACACTCCGCCCTTTGATCCGAAGGACTCACACTCGGGAAGCTCGGGAGACCTCGGAATCTCCCGAGATCCTTTTCTTATTTGAAGAGGACTTAAGTATGAAGAAGGCTCGTTGCTGCCGGGTGCGGCTTCTGACTCTCGGCTCGCCGAACCCTGACGGGTTCAACTCGGCCTCGGCTCGATCCCAGGTTTTGCAATTAGGGTGCCATGACGGCGAACGAAAACGAATTGAAGTGGAAGCTTACGTCACGTACTTGAAACCCTCGTCCTCCATGGATGGCAGTGAAGGAGAAACTTCCCGAGAAGAGTCGGGAGGGGTGGAGACAGCGGGCAGGGTTGCCAATCTCTGCCACAATCCGACAAAGCAACCGGGGTAAGAACCCCACAAGACGGTGGGGTTAGAAGCAGACGGGGGACGCGTGGCGTCCCATCCTGATGCTTAAGTTCCGGGCTGAGGATCGATGTAGAGGTGGTACACGCGCAGACCGAGCTGGCGCGAGTCTCCGCCGATTCCGATCTCGGACGGCACGAAGGACTGATTATTGACGATTCTCAGATCCACCCAGTCCTCGGAGCCCAGCGCGGTCGCGGGGATGGAGATCTTGTGAAGGAAGGGGGATCGATTCTCCACGGTGATCCGGGTCAGCTCGGTTGTCCCCACGAAGACCGCCACTTGAAGCGGTTCGGAGAAGGCCTCGACGTTGGTGTCCGCCTCCAAGTACAGCAAGGAGTCCACTTTGGGGTTCTTGAAGGAGCATACCGCTTCCTGCTTCGTCCACTGCCATTCCAAGGCCGGGTTGTCCGCCGATGACTCGAGGGGATGCCACCCTTCCTTGTAGACCAAGAAGATGTTCTCCTTTTGGTCCAGAAGCGTCAGTTGTCCGACTCGATAGGCGAGCTGGCCGGTTTCGGTACCGGATAACGCCAGACGCTCTCCCGTTTCCGGCAGGTAGAGCCCCAACTCGACGGTGGCGGTTCCCAGATAAGGGTAGAGCGGGACGAAGACCGTTCTGGAATACTCGACCGTCGAGCCCGGTCGCCAGGTCGTGGTCGGCTCGGGAGGTTGGTGATCATCCGTGAAGAGAAGCTCATCGTGGGAATCGAGGAAATGCACGAAGACCGTGTAATTCTGCTCCAAGGACTCCAAGTCCGCGCCCAGCTGGAAGCGATACTTCACCTCGACGGGACTTCCGATGGGAGCCTGCGGCTTGTTGAGCTCGATGGCGGGGGTGATGGGCTCGACGTCCGCCCTTCCGTTGCCTTGGCACGCCCCGGCACCCCAGGCGACGGCCCCCGCGAGAACGACTAAAGTGACCCGTTGCAGCATTTCCTTCATTTCTAGTGCTACCTCGTCATGAGAGAGTTTGATATCCGTTACCGCCGGCCGGCCCAGCGACCCCGCTCGGGCGTTAATCTAAAGTCAGCCACTATGTCATAGGCGGTTCCACGAGTCAATCGGCGGGGTCGCGGCACCGGCGAGAGGTGCGGGCTAAGTCTCGCCTTGACCAGCTCTTCCGGGCGGTGCTATAGTGCCCCCTCAGTAAGGGCGACAGTCAATCATTCCCGAACGCCCGATAACCCATGCGCGTGTTGAGAGCGGAGTCCGTGACGTAGAGAAAAGCGATGGAAGCACTGGGCATGGTCGAAACCAAGGGCCTGATCGGCTCCATTGAAGCGGCGGACGCCATGGTGAAAACTGCCAACGTGGTTCTGATAGGCCGGGAGTACATAGACGCCGGATACGTAACCGTCTTCGTCCGTGGGGACATCGGAGCGGTGAAGGCCGCCATCGAGGCAGGCGCGGCGGCGGCGCGACGGGTGGGTGAGTTGATCTCCGTTCACATGATTCCCAGTCCGGGTGAGGGCGTGGAAGACATCCTGCCGCGGCCCGAGAGTTAGAAGCAGGGATAGCCACTCGGATCATGCCGGCCATGGTGGAAGACGTCGATCTGCTGTCCGTACAGGAAGCGCGCACTCTGTTGCGGCGCGCCCGGGAAGCCTGGAACACGCTCGGGCATTTTTCACAGGACAAGATCGACGGCATCGTCGCCGCGGCTGCTCGGGCCGCATCCGACGCTTCCATGGAGCTGGCCAAGCTCGCCGTCGAGGAAACCGGATACGGCGTCGTCGAGCACAAATTCGTCAAGAACAAGTTCGCCGCGGTGGACGTCTATCGGTTCATCAAGGACATGAGAACGGTGGGAATCATTCGCGAGGTGCCGGAGAAGAAGCTCTACGAGATCGCCGAGCCGGTGGGAGTGATAGCCGCCGTCATTCCCTCGACGAATCCGACCTCGACGGCCATCTACAAGATTCTCATCAGTCTCAAAGCGCGCAACACCATCGTCCTCTCGCCTCATCCCGCCGCGAAAAAGTGCATCTTCGCTACCGCCGAGGTCATGCGCAAGGCGGCCCTCGCCGCCGGGGCGCCTCAAGGCTCCATCGAGTGCATGGAGCACGTATCGATCGAGGGCACTCAGGAACTGATGAAGAACCGATCCACCTCCGTCATTCTCGCTACCGGCGGGATGGGCCTGGTGCGCGCCGCCTATAGCTCGGGAAAGCCGGCGTTTGGAGTGGGACCGGGAAACGTCCCGGCCTATATCGAGTCCTCGGCGAACCTGGTCAAGGCGGTTGGCGACGTTCTCACCGGGAAGAGCTACGACAACGGCACGCTTTGCTGCTCCGAACAAGCCCTGATTTGCGATGAAGCGATCTCGCGGCAGGTGAGGGAACAGGTGACCCAGCAGGGAGGCGCCTTTCTCACCGCCGAGCAGATGCGTGCGGTGGAAAAAATCGCCGTCTTGCCCAGTCGCTTGGCCAACCCGCAGATCGTGGGAAAGAGCGCGGCCTACATTGCCGAGAAGGCCGGCATCACCGTTCCGTCGGGGACGAGGGTCTTGGTGGCCGAGCTGCAAGGGGTGGGTCGAGAATATCCGCTCTCCATCGAAAAGCTCTCGCCGATTCTGGCGTTCTACGTCGCCAAGGATTGGCGAGACGCCTGCGAGCGGTGCAAGGAAGTCCTGCGGTACGGCGGGATGGGGCATACTCTTTCGATCCATTCGCAGAACCGGGACATCATCATGGAGTTCGCCCTACAGAAGCCGGCTTACCGCATCATCGTCAACTCCACCGCCACCCACGGCGCCGTCGGTTTCAGCACCGGGCTGGATCCGGCGATGACTCTCGGTTGTGGCGCCTACGGAGGCAACATCACGTCCGACAACATCACGCCCCTTCATCTCATCAACATCAAGCGGCTGGCGTTCGAGATCCGACCCGTCGACGTGAAGGCCGCCGTGGCGGAATATAGTCGCCAGGAGCCGGCGATGACCCAAGTCCCCTCGCCGGCTGCCGGGGGAGGGCTCCCGACGGTCGAGGAACAGGTGGCGCGGTTCCTGTCCCGTCGCGGCCTAGCCGGAAGCTCCCCGACAATGGTCAGCCCCGCCGCGAACCCAGCCACCGAGAGAGAGACCGACCCGGCGAGAAAGCAGACGCCTGCGCCGTCTCCCACCGCTGCCTTGGAGTTTGTTTCCGAGCAGGACGTGCGGCAGGCGCTCGAGGATGGCCGGAAGCTCCCCATTGGGCCCGACACCATCCTCACACCCTCGGCGCGTGACCTGGGCAACGAGAATAGCGTCTTCATCCGCGTGTAGCAGGCCATGAGGGGGCGTGGTCGTCACCAGTCGCCTACCGCTACTCTCGACTCGTCAAGGAACTGTCGTCTTGACAGGCTCCGGGGAGGGTGGTAGGTTCGCCCGAGCTTCGCGTGAAGGCCCTCGACTGACAGACATCCGCACCCCTCAGTGCTCGAAGGTAGGCGCATATGCCTTCACTATCCAGAGGACTGAAGAACCGGTGAGGCATGGAAGCGGTAAGAGAGTTCAGGAAGGATCACCAGAAACATCTGAAGACCGCGATGGATGCCTTGGTTGGGTCCAGCGCCGAGGAAGGGTTCGTGATCTTCGAGACCGACGGGGGCAAGTTCCTCCAATTCACCTACGACAAGGGAGAGGGGCTGACCTTCGACCTGCCGCGAGTAGGCATGTCCGCGCAAGAGCAGCAGCGACTCAAGGAGCTCGAGGGAATGGAAGCGCTCACTGAGACCGAGCTCTCCTACCTTCTGCAGGTGGGCACCGACACCCGGATGGGCGCGGAGCTGGCCAACCGCATATTCCGAGAAGTCTTTCAATGCCGGGACGACTACCGAGTCGTCGCCACGCTGGACATAGCCACCCCCGATTAGTCCCGCCGCCAGAATCCTTCCCTTCAAGGAAGGAGCCCACCTTGCGGTTTTTTCGTCTCTTGAAATGGTGTTCTCCTGCGCGGTGACCGGAACGACTCGTGGAATCGAAGGGCTGCTGGTCCGCGTCGAGGTCTACCTGGGCGAGGGGCTTCCCTCGTTTCATACCGTGGGTCTCCCGGATGCCTCGGTTCGCGAGGCCCGGGAGCGAGTGCGGGCCGCGGTCCGCACCAGCGGGTTCAAATTTCCCGAGCACCGGATCACCATCAATCTCGCACCCGCGGACGTGCCCAAGCAGGGGTCTGGCTTCGATCTGGCGGTGGCTGTCGGCCTGCTCGCCGCCATGGGCCAGGTGCCCGGCGATCGGCTTCAGAACACGCTCCTCATGGGCGAGCTCGCTCTCAATGGGGGGCTGCGGCCGGTGCGGGGGATTCTTCCGGTCGCCGCCGAGGCGAGATCGGCAGGTCTAGCGGCAGCGGTGGTCCCGAAGTCCAACGGTGAAGAGGCCGCCATGGTGGAGGGTCTGGCGGTTTATCCGGCGGCGAGTCTGCGAGAGGTCGTGGATCTTCTCGCCGCGGATCGCCTCCCCGATCCTTGCACCGCTGCCAGGAACGGGATTTCCCGCCTCGCCGGCTTGCCCGACCTCAGCGACGTGAAGGCGCAATACGGCGCCAAGCGCGCCTTGGAGCTGACGGCTGCCGGTGGTCACAATCTCTTGTTCTACGGTCCTCCGGGAGCGGGCAAGACTCTCCTGGCTCGTCGCCTGCCTTCGCTCTTGCCTCCCTTGAGCTTCGAGGAGGCCATCGAGGTGACCAGGGTGCATTCGGTCGCCGGCAAACTGACGGGTGGCGTCGGTTTGTTGACCGAGCCTCCGTTTCGTGCCCCCCATCACACCATCTCCTGGGCAGCCATGGCGGGAGGCGGGTCGGGGCCCATGCCGGGTGAAGTGAGCCTGGCCCATCGAGGGGTCTTGTTTCTCGATGAGCTCGCAGAGTTCCCGCGCAATGCCCTGGAGGCACTGCGTCAGCCATTGGAGGACGGAAGTATCTGGATCAGCCGCGTCGGTCGCTCGGTTCGTTTACCGACGAGGTTCACGCTGGTAGCGGCGATGAACCCCTGTCCCTGCGGTTTTCTAGGGGCGGAGGCCCGATCCTGTTCCTGTTCGCCGGCCGTGGCGCATCGTTACCAGTCGCGCGTCTCGGGTCCCTTGATCGATCGGATTGACTTGCAGATCTACGTGCGTGCCTTGACGGGCGAGCAGATGCTCGCCCCCTCGTGCCCTGAGGCCTCCTCGGCGGTGCGGGAGAGGGTGGTGCGGGCCAGAGGTCTGCAGAGGGAGCGCTTCGCTCCGTCGGGTCATCGCCTCAACGCCAGCATGTCGCCGAAGGAGGTGCTGCGGTTCTGCCCGCTCCGTCCATCAGGGCGAGCGTCCCTTCGCCGGGCGGTGGATAGTCTCGGGCTTTCGGCGCGAGCCTTCGATCGCATTCTCAAAGTGGCGCGGACGATTGCCGACCTCGACGGCGGCGGCGCTATCCAGGAAGCCCATCTTCAGGAAGCCATCGAGTACCGGAGCCTGGAGAGTGAGCAGCTTCTGAGGTGATAGCATTCGAAGGAGCCTTATACGGGAGGGATATCTATGGCGCTCCGAGCTTTCTTCAACTCCGTCATCTCCGGTACTGCTCCATTTCGGACATATGTCTTGGTCGGCTTTTCTGTCATGGCGCTCACCGCTGTCATGCTTTTCGCGATGGGACGGGAACCGATCTGCGAGTGTGGCGAGGTATGGCTCTGGTCAGGGGATATCGTAAGCAGCAACAACTCACAGCACCTTCTCGATCCATATTCCTTTACGCACGTCGAACACGGTTTCGGGTTTTACGTGCTCCTCAAGTTCGCGGCAGGCGGCATGCCGCTCCCTCTGCGGGCGCTTTTTGCGATCGCGCTGGAGTCCGGGTGGGAAGTACTCGAGAACACTGATTTAGTGATCAATAAATACCGCGAAGACACGATCTCGCTCGGCTATTTTGGCGACAGCATCGTGAACTCGCTTTCCGATATCCTTATGAACGTCATCGGGTTCGTGCTTGCCGCGCGCCTCCGGGCGCGCTCCACTGTTTTCATCTTTCTCGCCATCGAATCATTCCTCCTTTTCTGGATACGTGACAACCTCATTCTCAACATCGTGATGCTCATCTATCCCCTTTCCGCGATTAAGGCGTGGCAGCTTGGAGGCTGAGCTCTTGGCGAGGGCCTCGGAGCTCTTCAACCGCAAACTGTATTTCGAGTGCCACGATTTGCTGGAGGATGCCTGGACAGATAGTCACGGCCCGGAGCGGGACTTTCTCCAGGCGCTCATCCACGTCGCGGTGGGCATGTACCACGTCGCCGCCGGGAACTACAAAGGTGCGGTCAGCCAGCTGGGGGAAGGCGTGCAGGCCCTCGAGCGGTTTCGCCCGGAGCGAGGAGGGCTGGATGTCGGGGGCCTCCTAGCGGGAGCCCAAAGATGTCTCGAGAAATCGGAGCAGGCTCTGGCGGGTGAGGCGGTCGTCTGGTCCCTGGGTGACATTCCCAGGATGAACTACCGAGGCTTGGTGTAGGATGTGAGCCCGCGCTCCCCGGGGAGCCGAGAAAGGAACCGGCGCCGATGAAGAAGGCTTTTGCAATAGCCGTCCTCTCCTTCGCCGCGATCCTCTTCTATCTAGACGTGGCCGTGCAGCGCGCCGTCAACCGCAACCCGTCCTCCGGCTCCTCTTATCGGGTGATGATCCTCGGCTTCGACGGAGCCGATCCCGAATTTCTCTCTTCCTTGATGTCCCAGGGCAAGCTCCCCAACTTCCAGCGACTTTTCCGGGAGGGAGCCTATGGGACTTGCCGCACCTTCAAGCCGACCAAGTCCAACGTGGTCTGGACTTCGATCGCGACCGGCAAGCGCATGGAGAAACATGGGATCATCGACTGGATGGTTCTCTCCGAAGACGGACAGGAACGCCTCCTCACCACCGGAAACCAGCGGCGCACCGAGGCGGTGTGGAACATCGCGACCGATGCCGGCAAGAGCGTGCAGATCGTCAACTGGTGGGCCACCTGGCCGGCGGAAGCGGTGGACGGCGAGTTGGTCTCCAATCATTTCACCAAGGTGCGGCGGGCTCGCATCGAAGAAGCCACCTACCCGGAAGCGCTCTATGAGGAGCTTCGGCCCCTAGCAGACATGGAGGACGAGCTCGTCCAGGAGGAAATGCGTTCGGCGGGCATTCCGGTGTACTCCCCGGGGATGCTGGAGGGCGTCTTCCGCCCCTCCGATAACTTTGGCCGGCGGTTTCGAGCCTCCGTTGATCTTTTCGCGGAAGACCTGCTGGTGGAGCGCGTGGCCACGCATCTCATGGAAACTCGCGGACAGAGAGATCTCTTTGGCGTTATCTTCCGGAACGCCGACATCTTCTCCCACTTCCTCTGGCGCTTCATCGACCTGCGGCTCGCCACCCAGGTATACGATCTGCTGAACGAGAAGCAGGTTCCCCTCTCTCTCGAGATCGAGCAGAGAATGGACCAGGCCTATGCGGCTGTCCTGGAATCGGTATACGTCCACGAAGACCGTCGGCTGGGCCGCTTCTTGGAGAGGGCGGGGCCGGACACGGTGGTGGTGGTCGTGTCGGACCACGGCTTCCAGTTCCGCAACTACGGCTTCTATCACTACGCGTTGGGACCGCCCGGAGCCAGGGCCCCCGGGAGCGTGGAGACTCTCGCTCCCCCTGGGGTGGTTTTCCTATGGGGCCCCCCGATCCGCGCCGGCACCGAGCTCACGGACCCCAGCGTCTTCGATGTGACGCCCACCATCCTCTATCTCATGGGACTGCCGGTGGGGAGAGACATGGACGGCCGGGTTTTGGTAGAAGCGCTTTCACCTGAGTTACTTGCGACCAGGCCCGTGGAATGGACGCCGACCCACGACAAGGGGAGACGCGGGGGTGAGCCCCGCCGGAGCCCGGTCGACGAAGAGATTTTGAAAGAACTGGAGACCCTGGGATACGTGTCCTGAGGGGCATGTGCCTTGCAGGGTGTTGCCCGGAGAACCAGCTCCTCCTGTTTTTAGGCTTGACAGCCCGCCAGAGGCTGTAGTACGGAAAGGGGCGCTTTTTGTGTACTTTGGGTCCATTGCTCTCATAATTGAGCCAACCTAGAGAGGTCCGTGGGATGGCTAAACGATTCTATACGTTCATTTTAGTTCCCCACGCGGAAGCCAAGTTCCGCAAGATTCATCTCTCCAAACGCACCGCCGTTCTGGCAGCCTCCTTCTTGGGATTGATGGTCATCGTGGCCGGGGTGTTGACTTTCCACTACGTACGGTTCTACGGGGAGATGCGAGAGCTCCGCCGCCTGCGTATAGTCAACGCTGAGCTACGCCGCCAGAACCTGGACTACGAGGTGTCGGTCGAGCATCTCAACAACCGGGTCACTTCGCTCCAGGACTTCGTCAAGAAGCTCTCGGTCATGGCGGGGTTGAACACCGAGCTGCCCGGCGAGTCGGAGGGCGGCATGGGGGGCTTTGGAGACGAAGACCCCACGTCCTCGCCCAGCGTCTACGACGAGGTCAAAAACAGCCTCCAGCAGATGGCTGGTGACTTGACCGCGCTAGAGGAGAAGGGTCAGGTTCTGGAGCGATTCTACGAGGAGCATTCGCTCATGTTGGCCTCGACCCCCTCGATCTGGCCGGCGCGGGGGTACCTCTCGTCATCCTACGGTTTGCGCAAGGATCCGTTCACCGGAGATCGCGAGTTCCATTTCGGTATCGATGTCTCGACGCCGGTGGGGCGGCCGGTGGTGGCTCCTGCCGATGGAGTCGTGCTGTACGCGTCGAAGCGCGGAAGCTACGGTAACGTTATCGTCATCGACCACAAGTTCGGCATGATGACCCGCTACGCGCACCTCTCCAGCTTCAACGTGAGAGCCGGCCAGAGAGTCAAGCGAGGCGAGGTGGTCGGACTCGTCGGGAGCACCGGAAGAAGTAACGGGCCCCACCTCCATTACGAAGTATGGGTCTCCAATCGACCCACGCATCCGCTCAACTACATTCTCGAGTACGACAAGACGTTCCAGGTGACCGGCCGCCAGACGGCCTCCGCGGGTGGGCCCTAGTCGAGCCTCCACGTTCTGCGGGTCAGAACCGCCCCTTCGAGCCGAACTCGCCGACCGGGGCGTATTGTCTCAAGAATGACTCCCGCGCTTCCCCAATCCCGGCGTCGCCGAGCTCTCAGATTCTGACCGGAACCCCGGCCGTTTGCGGGGCGTCTCCCTCTCCACGTCCTCCTGGAACCCTGGAACCCTTTCGATTGATTCGCTTTGTTTGATTTGCTAAACTGACAGGTTATCAATCGGGGCGAGTTCGGTAATTATTTCATCGACTGATGTTGAACAGCATCCTCACCAAGCTCATCGGCAGCAAGAACGAGCGCGAGCTCAAGAAACTAGTCCCCCTGGTCGACCTCATCAACAAAAGGGAGCCCGAGATGAAGGCTCTCTCCGATTCACAATTGTCGGCGAAGACGGCCGAGTTTCGCGAGAGGGTAGCGCGGGGAGAGTCTCTCCAAGATCTACTGCCCGAGGCCTTTGCGGTGTGCCGGGAAGCCGGTCGGCGGGTGCTGGAAATGCGTCACTTCGACGTCCAGCTGATCGGCGGGATGGTGCTTCACCAGGGCAAGATCGCAGAGATGAAGACCGGCGAGGGCAAGACGCTGGTGGCGACTCTACCCGTCTACTTGAACTCGCTGGCCGCCAAGGGCGTTCACGTGGTGACGGTGAACGACTATCTGGCGCGTCGTGACGCGGAATGGATGGGCAGACTGTATCAGTTCCTGGGGCTGTCGGTGGGCGTCATCCAGCACGAGCTCACCGACTCCGATCGGCAGCGGGCCTTCCGGGCGGACGTCACCTACGGGACGAACAACGAATTCGGATTCGACTATCTCCGCGACAACATGAAGTTCGACCCCTCGCTCTTCGTGCATCGCCTGTTTCCGCGAACGGTGAAGGACCGGGATGGCAAGGAGGTCGAGAAGCTCTTTCACTACGGAATCGTCGACGAGGTCGATTCCATCCTCATCGACGAAGCCCGCACTCCGCTCATCATCAGCGGACCGGCGGAGGAGTCCACCGATCTCTACTATCAGATCGATCGCATCATTCCCAAGCTTCGCCGCGATCTCGACTACACCGTCGATGAGAAAACCCGCACCGTCACTCCGACCGAGGACGGCGTTCCTCATTGCGAATCGCTTCTGGGAGTGGAAAACCTCTACGAGCCCTCGCAGATGCACATCCTTCACCACGTCTACCAGGGGCTCCGTGCTCACGTGCTCTTCAAACGGGACGTGGACTACATGGTGAAGGACGGCCAGGTGGTCATCGTGGATGAGTTCACCGGTCGGTTGATGCCGGGTCGTCGTTGGTCGGATGGTCTGCATCAGGCCATCGAGGCCAAGGAACATGTGAAGATCGAGAGAGAGAACCAGACGCTCGCCACCATCACCTTCCAGAATTACTTTCGGATGTACGAGAAGTTGGCCGGAATGACCGGGACGGCGGAAACCGAAGCGGCGGAGTTCGAGAAGATCTACGACTTGGAAGTGGTCGTGGTGCCTACCAATCGAACCTTGGTCCGCGACGAGTATCCCGACGTCGTCTATCGGACCGAACGCGAGAAGCTGAATGCCGTAGTGGAGGAGATCCAGTCGCTAAATCAGTTAGGCCGGCCCGTTCTGGTGGGAACGACGTCCATCGGGAAGAGCGAGAAGCTGTCCCAGCTCCTCAAGCGGTCCGGCGTGAAGCATGTGGTGCTGAACGCCAAGTACCACGAGATGGAAGCCGAGATCGTGGCCCAGGCGGGGCGAGTGGGGGCGGTGACCATCGCCACCAACATGGCGGGGCGGGGTACCGACATCCTCTTGGGAGGAAACCCCGAGTACTTGGCTCGGACGACGTTGAAGGAGCAGGGGGTGGACTATCGGGAGGCGCCGGAAGAGGTCTGGAAGGAAGAATACGAAAAGGCGCGAAAGCAGGTCGCGCAGGCACACGACAAAGTCGTGACTCTCGGTGGTCTGCACATATTGGCGACCGAGAGACACGAGGCGCGGCGCATCGATAATCAGTTACGCGGCCGCGCCGGTCGTCAGGGCGACCCGGGCAGCTCACGCTTCTATCTGTCTCTGGAAGACGATCTCATGCGGATATTCGGAAGCGACCGGATCAGCGGCCTCATGCAACGCCTGGGCATGGAAGAGGGAGTCCCCATCGAGCACGGAATGGTCACCCGCGCCATCGAGCGCGCTCAGAAGCAAGTGGAAGGGCAGAATTTCTCGATGCGGAAACACCTGCTGGAGTACGACGATGTAATGAACAAGCAGCGGGTGGCAGTGTACCGGCTTCGGCGGGAGATTCTGGAAGGGAAAGACGAACGCGAATATGTGTTGGAGCTGGCGGAAAGCCTGGTGGACCTCAACATCGACCGCTTTCTTTCTCAAGAAGTGGAGCCCAGCGAATGGGATACCGAGGGGCTGCGGCGGGAGCTGGCTAGGCAATTCGGCCTGGAAAGTGATCAGCTGGGTGGCGTGGACTGGGACCAGCTGAATCGCGATGAGATCCGTGAGACCCTGTGGAAGCTCATCCAGGACAAGTATCAGGAAAAGGAAGCGCTCATCGGGCCCGAGCTGATGCGCACCCACGAGCGGATCGTCATGCTGCAGATCGTGGACTCGCAGTGGAAGGATCATCTCTACGCGATGGACCACTTGAAAGAGGGCATCGGGCTGCGGGGCTACGGCCAGCGCGATCCGCTCATCGAGTACAAGAAGGAAAGCTTTCAGATGTTCGAGGCGATGTGGGATCGCATCGAGGAGGATATCGTTCGGTATTTGTTCCTCTTGCAGCCGGCCCGGGAAAGAACCAGCGAGCCGGTACCGCGGCAGCGGCCCAGCCGGCTGATGTTCAACGATCCCGGGGCCTCTCCCTCGGTGTTTGCCAGGCGAGAATCGCAAGGCGGCGCCAACGCGGCGGTGAAGACAATCAAACGCGACGCCGCCAAGGTGGGACGCAACCAACCCTGTTCCTGTGGAAGTGGGAAGAAGTACAAGAAGTGCTGCGGCGCTTAGCCGCGGCGGGGAGCGTGAGCCGTGACCGAGCAGCAGTTTCCCCTAGCCCTCACGTTTGAAGACGTCCTTCTCGTTCCACAGAAATCCGACGTGCTGCCCTCGGAAGTCGATACCACTACCCGGTTCAGTCGCAGGATCCGGTTGAACATTCCCATCGTCAGCTCCGGCATGGACACGGTGACCGAATCGCGCCTGGCCATCGCCATCGCGCAACTGGGAGGGATGGGGGTGGTCCATCGCAACATGACTCCCGCCCGGCAGGCGGAAGAGGTCGACAAGGTAAAGCGCTCCGAAAGCGGCATGATCGTGGATCCGGTCACCATGACGCCCGACCGTACCATCGCCGAGGCTCAGGAGGTGATGGCCAAGTACCGTTTCTCCGGCGTGCCCATCGTGGTGGACGGCAAGCTGGTCGGTATTCTCACCAATCGAGATCTTCGTTTCGAGACCCGGATGGATCTGCTCATATCGGAGGTCATGACCAAGGAGAATCTCATCACCGTCCCGGTGGGGACTGGCTTGGAAGAGGCCAAGAAGATTCTGCACAAACACAAGGTGGAGAAACTGCTGGTCGTGGACGAGGAGTACAACCTCAAGGGGTTGATTACCGTCAAGGACATCCAAAAGGCCATCAAGTACCCGCTGGCCTCCAAGGATCACCTGGGTCGGCTCCGTTGTGCGGCGGCCATCGGTGTGGGAAACGAAGCGCTGGAGAGAGCCAAGGCTTTGGTCGATGCCCAGGTGGATGCTCTCATCGTGGATACCGCCCACGGTCATAGCAAGAAGGTATTGAGCACGGTGGAGAGGCTGAAGAAAGAGTTCGCCGACGTGGACGTGGTGGCGGGCAATGTGGGCACCGCGGAGGCCACTCGGGATCTCATTAAGGCCGGCGCGGACGCCGTCAAGGTGGGCATGGGGCCGGGCTCGATTTGCACGACGCGGGTCATTTCCGGAGCCGGCGTTCCTCAGATCACCGCCGTCTTGGATTGCGCCGGGGCGGCGAGCCAGTTCGACGTGCCTCTGATCGCCGACGGAGGCATCAAGTTCAGTGGAGACATCACCAAGGCGATCGCGGCGGGAGCGGACGCGGTGATGATAGGGGGACTGTTCGCCGGTACGGACGAGAGTCCGGGAGAGACGGTTCTCTATCAGGGCCGGACGTTCAAGACCTATCGCGGAATGGGATCGCTCGGTGCGATGAGCGATGCAACTCGGGATCGATACTTCCAGCAAGACGTGGAGACCTCCAAGCTGGTGCCGGAGGGTATCGAGGGCCGTGTCCCTTCCAAGGGTAGTCTCTCGGGCGTGGTGACCCAGCTGGTGGGAGGACTGCAGTCAGGAATGGGTTATTGCGGTTGCCGGAACATTCAGGAGCTGAAGACGCGTGCCAAGTTCGTTCGGGTGACCCAGGCCGGACACCGGGAGGGCCACGTCCATGACGTCATCATCACCAAGGAAGCTCCCAACTACCAGCTCGATTAGAATCCGCTCGCTTCTCCTGGCGTTGGCGGCTTTGGCTGCATTCCTGCCGGCGTGCGACCGTGGCCCTGGCACCCTCATCACCGTCTACTCCCCATCCCTGCAGATATCGATTCCCGCCCCCCCCGGCTGGACCACCGAGCTTGGATCGCAGGCCGGGTTCCTGATGCAGATCTTCACCGGACCGTCGACCGACGTGCCGGAGCGGCCCGGCATTCGGGTCCAAGTCATGAGCGGTCTCATGCCCGCCGGCAGGGACCTCGACGAGATTTCCCGGCGCTACATCGAAGGCCATGAGATTACCAGCCAGAGCGATTATTCACTGCACGGCTTCCCGGGGAAGACTTGGTCCTTCGTTTCCGGGGACGGCGCGGAGAGCTCTCGCTTGCTGCTGGCTCCGGTGGAAGGTGTCCTGTACGGGATCTATGCTCGCGGCGAAGCCCCGACCGTGGAAGACTACCGTTGGGCCCTGGAAGCCATGTGGGAGGGGTTCTCCTTGGAGCAAGAGCCCTTCCTCGAGGTTTACGCGCGCCCGGAGCTCGGTTTGCGGTTCGGCTATCCGCGATCGTGGCAGCGAACGAACCTTCTGAGCGAGCCGGGAAAATCCTTCTTCGTCGCGTTTCTGAGTCCACCGCTGGCGCTGGAAGATGGAAGGGCGACCATCCACGCCACCCTCGAAGTCAGCGTCAACACGCTCCCGCCTGAGACGACCCTGGAAGCGTTCTACGCGCAAAGGACGGAGCTGCTCGGCGACAACTACCGGCTCATTCGTCATGAGCAAGTGGGCGAGGGAAGGGGCATCTCCGATCTCTATGGCACGGAGACGCAGCTGGCGAGCTATCTGGAGCGGACGTTCTATTTCGTCCAAGGCGGCAGGGCGTACATCTATAAATTCATTACTCAGAACGCGGTCTACCATCAGATCGAGCCATGGATCGAAGAGATCGCGAAGTCCTTCCAGCCACTTCCCGGGGCGGACACGTCGAGTTGAGACGCTCGCCCGTCGTAAGGTATACTCGCCGGCACTGTGACCACCATGCTGGATAGAGTCGGCACGCTTCTCGGCCTGAAGTCCGAACTGCGAACCGAGCTCTTCGTCCAGCAGGGCCAGCAGCGCCAGCAAGGGAAGAGCGGCGACGCATCACTGCGGATGGCCAACGAGGGAGACGGCCGGTACCGGCTGGTGACCCTTCAGGGGCGCGTCGCTGCCACGCCGGACCGTGACTCCCAGTACCTCTATTTCGTTATCGAACCGCCGCTTCGAGAGAAACTGGCCGACCGACTGGTCATCGAGATCGATTACTTCGGAAAAGGCTTCGGCACCTTTCGACTCCAGTACAGCTCCCAAGATCCATCTGCGCCCTACCAGGGGCTCTATAAAGAAGCCGACCAGTATTGGATCGGTGCCGAGACCGCCGAGCCGACCTGGAAGCGCTGCCTGTTCGTCATCGAAGACTTCGAGCCTCGACGGTTCCAGAATCTCGGTGCCAGCTTTCGGCTGGAGCTCAGGCAGGACTTCTTCGTCTCACGCCTGGCCGTTTCGCCGGAGCTGCCCGAGGATGCAGACGCTTTCTCGGTCAAAGCGCCTCTGCCTTCTCTGCGCAAGTCGCCGGACCGCGTCTATCCCATCTGGTGGCTCTTCGTGGAGCTCACCAACGTCTGCAATTTTCATTGCACGTTCTGTCCGGACGAGATCATGGAAAGAAAGCGGGGGATGATGAGCCTCGATGAGGCGCGCCGTATTTTCGACATGATCGGTGAGCAAAAGGCGCGGCTCGGGCCTCTCTACCCGGTCAAGCTACACCAGATGGGAGAGCCCACACTTCATCCCCACCTGGTCGATATCGTCGCCTATGCCGAATCGAAAGGGATCCCCATCGAGCTCAATACCAACTGCAGCATGTTGACTCCCCAACTCGTCGACGGTCTCTACCGCGCCGGACTCACGAACTTCATCTTGAGCTATCAGACGCCCGATGAAGAGTCCTTCAAGACCCGCAAGGTGATCAACAAGAAGCTGACCTTCGACATCTATATGGAAAAAGTCCGGATGGCGGTCGAACGGAAAGTAGCGCTCTCCGCTTCCACCCACCTCGAGATCGACGTCATGAACACCGCGGGTTCGCCGGAGATCCACATCGTCAACGAAGAGAGCCGCGCCGGCCGGGTGCTGTTGGAGTGGATCGCTTTCGCTCGGTCACTGGAGCGGAAGTACGGCCTGCCTCCCACTTCTCACAACATGGACGCGGTGCAAGGGGGCTTTCGCTTCCTGGAGCACGATGAGGATACCGGACGCTACGCTTTGCTCCCCGGCGTGGATCTCCTCTGGAAACGCCTGCATACCTGGGGAAACGTGATCCAACCGGAAGAAGTCCGCCAGAAAGTCGACGGCTACTGCCCGGCCCCCAACGAACAATTCGTGATCCTGTGGGACGGTCGGGTGACGGTTTGTTGTACCGACTACGAAGGCCGTCTGGCGGTGGGAGACATCAAGAAGCAAACCATCGAGGAGATCTGGACCGGGCCAGGATGGCGGCATATGAGAGAACAGATGTGGCGTGACGTCCTGGAGCACCAGACCTGCCGCATCTGCAAGGGCGTCGAGGCGCCCGCCTCGACTCTGGTTCAGATCTCGGTCTAGGATTCGGCGTTTCACTTTTCTTGCTTATCTTTCTCCCCCTTTGCTCAGGTAACCGAGAGCTTCCAGGTTGCGCAGCGTCTCCTCCGACAGCTCAACATCCTGACGCGCCGGCGCTTCCCGGCGACGTCGATCGGTCTCTTGCTGCCAGGCGACCGTCCGGGTGCGAAAGCTCCCCAGCTCCGCCTGCAGCGGAGCGACCGCCTGCTGCGAGGCCGGATATCGATTATCCAGCTCGCCGGGATCGCGCCAGGTATCGTAGAGCTCGTAGTAGCTCTCTGCCTGCTCCGTCTGAGGATAAAGGATCAGCTTCAGGCGGCCGTTGGAGATCCCAACTTGATGCTGATCGTTCTGGAAGAAGAGCCGCTCGTGCAGCTGCTCTTCGGTGCGCCGCACCAGGGGCAAGAGCGAGCGGCCTTGCAAGCCGGGTGGGAACGTCACCTGGGCCAGATCGAGAACCGATGGAAAGATGTCCAAGGTGGAAACCGCGGATTGAACGATCTCTCCCTGGGGCAGGATGCCGGGAAAGGCAAGAATAAGAGGTACACGCAGCGACGGATCGAAGAGATCGTATCCGTGATCGAAGTAGTAGTCGTGCTCTCCCAGGCTCTCGCCGTGATCCGACGTGAGAACGATGAGCGTCGAGTCGCGGTGAGAGCTCTTCTCCAGCGCCTCCAGAACGCGCCCGATTTCCCGATCGGCAAAGGCCACTTCACCATCGTAGCGGTCGACGTAGTCTCCCCAATAGGACGTGCCGGCACCGGGGAGATGACGATTGACCCCGCCGTGGTAACCGATCACCGGCTCCAGTTTCGGCCCACGGGGAACGACGCCATCTTCACGGAAGAGATCGAGCAGCTCCTCCGGCGGCTCGTACGGCGTGTGAGGGTTGACGTAGTGGATCCACAGAAAGAAGGGATCCGTTTCTTGGTAGGTTTCCAGGAAGCCGGTGGCAAAATCGGTGAGTCTCTCGGTGCGGTCCGCCTCCGTGCCCCCATCATCCCAGACCTGCAGGTAGCGGTCGAAGCCCTGGGAGAAACCGAGCTGACGATCCAGGTTCCCGTTATCGACCGCCGCGGCGGTTTGATACCCGCTCTCTTTCAACGCCTCGGCCAGGGTCTGGTTGTAGTCGGGCAGATCGCGCTCCCGAACGGTGAGGCCGTGCTGCGACGCATAGAGCGAAGTGAACATGGCGGCGAAGCTGGCGCGGGTCTTCGGCCAATAGGTGAAGGCGTTGTCGAAGAGCACGCCGCGAGAGGCGAGGCCGTCCATGGTCGGGCTGGTCTTCCGCGGGTAGCCGTAGCAGGTCAGGTGATCGGCACGCAGCGTGTCGATGGTGAGCAGAAGCACGTTGATGCCGGCATGGGTGGAAGCCGTCCCCGGATCTCCCGGACCGGCGCCGCAGGCAAGAAGTTGAGAAGCGATCAGGCCGGCCCCCAACCAGTGCCTCATGAATCGCCCACCTCGACCTTCGAGGCCCGAGCATGGATTTCCATGAGTTTTTCCTGGACGTCGGAGGAAACGGGGCGGAGGGGCGACCTGGGCGGGCCTCCGTAGAAGCCGAGTCCGTCGAGTAGGGACTTGAGACCGGCGATGCCGTGATCGGTGGTGACTGCCTTGTTGATGGGCACCAGTTGATTCTGGAGTCTTCGGGCCCGTGCCCAGTCGCCTTGCCGGAAGGCCTCCCAGAGGTCAGTGCACAGATCGTAGGCGACGTTGGCCACCCCGAGAATGGCTCCCCGCGCCCCCACTGCCAGCGAAGCCAGCAGGACGCCTCCTGCTCCGGTCAGCACGGAGAAATTTCTGGGGGCGAGACGACAAGTTTCCTGCAATTGAAGCACGTCACCCGAGCTGTCCTTGAGTCCCACGACGTTGGGATGGCTGGCCAGCTCGATGGCCAGCTCGGGGGCCAGGTTCAACATGGTGAAGGCGGGCACGTTGTAGAGCACGACCGGTATGGGGCTCTGCTCGGCCACTTCGAGATAGTGGGCGCGTAAAGCCTCGGGTGTCATGGCTCGCTTGTAGTAGGCGGGGGTGACGACCAACGCGAAGTCCGCCCCCACGTTCGCCGCCCAGCGGGTCAGCACCAGGGTTTCACGAGTCGACTCGCACCCGGTCCCGGCCAACAGGATGCGATGGGGAGGGATTGCCTCGCGCGCCCTTCCCAGAACCGCCTTCTTTTCCTCCTGTGTCAGATAGACGAACTCGCCGGTGGAGCCAAGCACCGCAAAGCCAGCCAACCGCGATCGACTCCAGCGCCCGATATTGTCGGCCAGGCGATCGAGGGCCAATTCTTCTTGGTGGTCGAAGCTCGTCGGTATGGCCGCGATGATGCCGCTCAGGTCTTTCAATGGGGTGCCCCTGTTTCCCCCGGCTCGGTGATCCGAAGCTCTCTTGTGTCTTCGTCGAGAACGTCCAGCCTGATGCGCACCGCGTCCGGTCTGCGGTAGCCACCGAGCTCGTCGAGCTTCTCCGGCCACTCTACCATTATCACCGCGTCCTCTTCTTCCATCTCCTCCAAACCGAGCTCGCTGAGCTCGCGTTGGTTCTCGATGCGATAGAGGTCGATGTGGTAGACGGTTCGACTGCCGCCGCTGTATCGATTCACCAGGGCGAAAGTCGGGCTGACCACGCGGTCGGGCGGTACGTCATAGCCGGAAGCGATCCCCTTGGCAAGAATCGTCTTCCCGGCTCCCAGATCTCCCTCCAGATAGAAGTGCGCCCCCCCAGGATGAGAGAGCGCCAGTGATTTACCGATGGCCATGGTTCGGGCGGGCGAGTCGCTCCGGTGCACGGTCTCTCTGGACGTCGAGGAGATTCTCAAGCGCCTCCCAAACGAAGGAGAGCCTTGGGCAGGCTTCGGATCAGGTCGGTCGCCATGAGAGAGGTCTGTCCCAGCTCCTCGGCCGCCAGATCTCCGGCCAGGCCGTGAAGATGAGCGCCGAGACGCAGCGCGACATCCACCGGATGGCGGGAGAGCAGAGCGCCCACCATACCGGTCAAGACGTCGCCGGTTCCTCCCGTGGCCATGCCTGGATTGCCGGTGAGATTGACGAAGACGTTGCCGGAAGGGTCGGAGATGAGACTACGATAACCCTTGAGCAGCACATGGCTCTTGGTGAGCGCCGCGAGCTTCCGCACGGCGTCGAGTCTAGCTTTCTGGATTTCGCTGGAAGGACAACCCAACAACCGGGCGGCTTCACCGGGGTGCGGAGTGATGGCCAACGATCGGTGGGGGGGAAGCGCCTGGGTGTCTCCCTGGTAAGCGTTGAGACCGTCGGCGTCTATCACCGTCGGAATCTCGACGTCGCGCACCAACCTCTTGACTAGGCCGACCGTTTCCGGGTGCCGGCCGAGGCCCGGGCCGAGGGCCAAGGAAGTCTTGCCCACCAGGAGCTCCTGGAGCCGGCCATGGGCACTCGCCGCGATGGCTCCGTCGGGAGTTTCGTCGAGGGGCTCCCACATGGCCTCGGGCAGAGCGGGAGCCATGAGAGGAAGCGCTCCCCGGGCCGATGCCACGGTAACGATTCCCACTCCCGTCCTGAGTGCCGCCTGGGCCGCCATCACCGCGGCGCCCGGTTTTCCCACTGAGCCAGCGACGATGAGAAGGTGACCGAAGTCCCCCTTGTGTGCTTCCGCCCCGCGTCGCGGAAGAAATGCGCGCAGCGGCTCGGACTCGACGGTTTGAAGGCGGCTTCCCACGCTCTCCAGAATCGATTTCGGAATTCCGATGTCGACGACTTCCAGTCGACCCGACCGAAGACAGGCAGGTGGGATGACGTGACAGACTTTGGGAGCCGCCAGTGCCACCGTGAGGTCGGCCCGGATGGCTTCTCCCGGGATCTCACCGGTATCGGAAGAGAGTCCGGAAGGCACGTCCACCGCTACCTGGAAGCCGGCAAGCTCATTGAGGTCGCGGATGGCGCGCTCGGAAAGCCCTCGCGCCGCCTGACTGAGACCGGTGCCCAAGATGGCATCCACCAAGACGTCCGAGCGGGAAATGTCGGAAAGGGCTTTGCGCCAAGTCGCCTCGTCTGGCACGGCAGAGACGGACAGTCCAAGCTCTTGCGCTGCTTCCAGGTTCCCCCGGGCGTCGCCAGAGAGCTCTTCGAAACGGCACAGCAGCCACGCTCGGGCGGCTAGCCCGTGGGTGCTCAGGTATCGGAGGACGACCAGGCCGTCGCCACCGTTGTTGCCCTTCCCGCATATCACGGCGACGGAGCGCGAGCGCAGATCGGGAAGGATCCTCTCCATCGTCCGCACCACGGCTCGGCCGGCGCTCTCCATGAGAGCTCTGCCCGGAATACCAATTTCTTCGATGGTACGGCGATCCGCCTCCCGCATCTCGGAAGCCGTCAGCACGTGCATAATGCAGCAGTATATATCTTGGTGCCGTTTATCGGCACGTTGCCTTGACTGGCTCTGCTAGCAACGTTACGCTTGGGGATTGGCAAATTTCGAGGAGAGGTGATGGCGATTCGGATCAACGTCAACGGCAATTTGGGAACCGAGAAAGATCTTCTGCTCTCACCCCTGGACCTGGGCTTTGTCTTCGGCGCCAGCGTCTACGAGACGCTCCGTACCTATCGGGGTCGCCCCTTCTTGTTGGAAAGACACCTGACCCGCCTTCGAGAGTCGGCGGCGAGCTTGGGAATCCCGCTCGATCTCAACGACCAGCAGATCATGGACCGTATCGAGAAGACTCTTACCGCCGCGTCGAATCCGGAGTCCTACGTCCGTCTCATCGTCTCGGCGGGAGTGGGGGAGTTGGACTATCGTCGAACTCCGGGCCGGGAGCCGCGTCCCACCATCGTCATTCTCGTCAAGCCCCTTCCCGAGGTTCCGGTCCGAATCTACCAGGAGGGCATCCGGGTGGCGGTGGTCGGGGTAGTGAGAAACCATCCGAAGAGCGTCAGTCCTCGCATCAAGACTTCGAACCTCCTCAACAATATGTTCGCCCTGCGCGAGGCCCATGCCCGAGGCGCCGAGGAAGCGGTGATGTTGAGCTATCGCGGCGAAGTGGCGGAAGGATCCCAGACCAACGTTTTTCTGGTGAAGGATCGGGTGGTGAAGACTCCCACCGTTGATGTGGGCATTCTCGCCGGGATCACGCGGGAGCTGGTCTTGAGACTGACCGCTGAGCAGGGATTCGAAACGAAGGAATCCGTCATCTCACCCGAAGAGCTTCTCCACGCGGATGAAGTTTTCATTACCAGTAGCACACGAGAGGTTGTGCCGGTGGTAGAGGTGGACGACACACGAATCGGGGATGGACGGCCGGGGCCGGTGACCTTGGCCCTTCTCGCCGCCTACCGCGAACGGGTAGGTAGCAGCGGAACTAGCTAGATCCGCCGTTCCACGTTCGGGAAGCTCTGCCAGACCGGCACGCCGCAAAAGCGATCGCCTTCCGTGCAGCGAGGCGAGGCGACGCCATTCCGAACCACGCAGGGAGGTCCCATGTAGCGCGCGATGCGCGGGTGAACGCGGCGCACCTGCTCGAGCTCGTCGATGGAGGCTCGATAGATCTCCTCCTGGGCGTTGAAGCAGGTGCGCATCGTCCACTTGTGGATGAGGTAGATCAGCGAGCCCGACTCCATGAAGCGCACCGCTTTGGCATTGGGCAGAAGATAGAGCGCCCACTCGATCGGCACGCCCATGTCCAGGAGACGATTCTTCGCCTCCCACGCCTCTTCCATGGCTTCGCGGTACATCGACGACGCCTCCTTATTGGCGCCGATCAACATCGGCACAATGTAGTCGGGATGGCGGGTGTCGGTCAGGGTCAGGAGAGGCCGCGAACCGGGAACCATGCGGTGGCGCTGGTCCTGAGAGTCGGCACTGTGGCTTATCTTTTTCAAGAAGGTATAGCTGGCGTGGTAGAGCGCCCGCATCACCGGAGAATGAACGGCCACGTCGAGGGTGTCGGTGCGGAGGGGATTCAGACGCGGATTGAGGAGCCGTCCCAGAGCTTCCTCGGTCGATAGCTCGTCTTCGGATGAGCCCAGGACGGCGCGAAGCGCGTCGGCAACGATCTCCTCCGCCTCTTTGGAAAAATCGATGAGCTTGGCGGTCCTCCCGTGCAGTTTCCCGTCGAAGTCTCGGCAGAACTGCTCCGCGTTCCGCTGCACCTTCGGAAAACTGAACTCTGGGAGATCTTCCCTAGGGAGGGGAGGCTCGCCTATCTTTTCGAAGAACAAGGGATCGATATCCCTAACCGCCCGGACCATGGCTTCGATCACCAGCGTCGCTTCGTGAGGGACGTCACTCGCCTGTTGCATCCGTCGGAGGCGGTGCAGGGTTATTCCGGAGATGGTATGCACCATGGAGGTGTAGGCGGCGATGGGGATGACGTAGCGGGCCGTTTCGATGGCTTTCTTCTCCGCTTCCCGTTCTATCTTTTTTCGTCGCTTCTCACCCTTGCCGGCATCGGACTCGCGAAAGTGACGGAGCTCCACCAGGATCTTCCAGGTGTCCCTTTTCAGGATGTCGGTCAGTCGCCGGTAGTACTCCCAGGCCCGGAGGACGGCCCCCTGGTAGATCGCTCTGGCCTCCTCTTCCAGCGGTGGAACGAACGCCTGCACCTCGTCCAAACGAACGAAGCGCTGGCTGGATTGCTCCGAGTTGTAGAAGGGATAGCTGTGAAGGAAGCTCCAGACGAACTGCCGTGAGATGTTCTCCATTCCGAATACGAAATGAGCGTGTTGGTAAACGGTATGGTGTCCCCCCTCGAAGGTGGCGCGGCTGATCGACTCGCGCTGCCGGTCGGTGATTTCTGAGGCGTCTACCACCCGCGGCATGTAGCAGGTCCGGGCGGCGGCAATGGAAAGGTCGAACGGATCGGCGAAAAAGGAGAGGAGACGAATCCGGGGTGACTGCGCGACGAGTGGCTGCCCGGTTTCGGTCAGCATGAGAGGGAGGGCGACCCCAGGCGGTTACTTGTTGCTAAGGCGCGAGGGTCCCAATCCATCGGGTTTCCTAGAAGGCGGTATGCTATCACATCGGTAAAGGGGACCGACGACCGCCGGCCTCATACCGCTCAGGTTCCGCCCCATCCGATGGTTACTCTGTCGCCTTCCACGATGACCGGAACGCTCCGTCTGCCTTTCGAGAACTCCAGCATGCGCTCCATTCCCTCGCTGTCCTTCTTGACGTCGACGTACTGAACGGAGACGCCTTTCTTGGCGAAGTCCTCACGGGCCGCCAGCGTGTAGGGTCAGCCGGGCTTTCCGAATATGAGAACGGCAGCGTCCATAGCCGAATCTTATCAAGAAGACAGGGCTGTCAGGAACCAGCAGGTGCTTCAATCCATGGTCTGCCCGCCGCAGAGGTTGTAGGTCTGGCCGGTTATGGCGGAAGCGTCGTTGGAGGCTAGGTAGAGCACGAGCTTGGCGACCTCTTCTGGCTCGATGAAGCGGCGCAGGGGCACGGCGGCTATGGCATCCTCCCGAAAGGCCTCTGGCGAGATTCCCCTCGCCGCCGCACCTTCTCGAATGCCTCGTTCGGCCATGTCGGTGGCGACCCAGCCGGGGCAGATGGCGTTGACGGTAATCTGCCGAGATGCGAGCTCGAGCGCCAGCGCCCGGGTAAAACCGAGAAGGCCGTGTTTGGATGCACAATAAGCGGAGTGTCCGGGAACTCCGAACCGGCCCAGAACCGATGAGACGTTGATGATGCGACCCCAACCCGAGCTCATGAGATCGAGCGCCGCTTTGGTAACGAGGTAGGAGCCGGTGAGGTTGGTGGCCAAGATATCGTGCCACCGATCATCCGCGGGATCGTCGATGGGAGTGCGCCCCGATAGACCTGCATTGTTCACCAGCACGTGAAGCCTTCCCCAGGTTTTTCCCAGCTCGGCCATGGCTTTTTCCACGTCCGACTTCACTCGGACGTCGCATTGCAGCGCGATGGCCTGGCGTTCGCCACGATTGAGCTCCTCCGCCATTTTCTCCATCGGCTCCAGACTCCGAGCGCAGAGTGCCACCTTGGCTCCCTCGCCGGCGAAGGCCTGCGCGATGGCGCGACCGATCCCACGGCTGGCGCCGGTGACGAGGACGACTCTTCCCAGAAATCTTTGCATATTTAGCCGAGCGGCCCTTACGGGCCGCGGCGCGGGCACATGTATCGGCGGATGTAGTCCCGCAGCGCGTCTCGCGTGCTGGCGAAGGCCAGTTCTTCCCAGGGGATCTTGGCCGGCTCATAGCCTCGCACTTCGAGACATTCGTCGGCGGCGAGGAGCTCTCCTCCCACGACTTCGGCGGCATAAACGAGTACCACCACCGGTGTGTTGTGATAGGAATAGACGTTGATGAGCCCAGCCAGCTCGACCTCGACGTTCATTTCTTCCCGCGTTTCTCTCAAGGCGGCCGCCTCGATCGTCTCCCCGCGATCGACGAAGCCGCCCGGAAACACCCACTTCCCGTACGCCGGTTCGATGGCTCGCCGTCCGAGTATAATCTTACCCCCGATGGTGAAGATCGTACCGGCGGCTACCTTGGGATCCAGAAAGAAAACGAAGCCGCATTCCGTGCAGACCAAACGCTCCGGATCTCCGGCTTTCACTAGCTTGAGTGCCAGACTCCCGCCACACTGGGGACAGAACCTGTAATTCAATCCAGAAGCTGGCCCTTCTGTTGACACAGTGAGGAGCACCGCTCGGTTGACCGATGGCAGTAAAGCGGCGAATGTATCATCGCCTCCGGCGAGTGTCAATGAACGCGCTCTACGCGCTCTCAGGTTCATGACACGGTAGGGAACAGTCCTCGGTGTCCCAATTGCTCCGGCGGTGCCTGACGAAGGACCGCAAGAAACGGTCTCGCCCTTGCCGGCCGCGTCGACTCCGGCAAAGAGAACGATCACGGGAAAGTCGGCGCGCCGGAGCTCCTGCTGCACGGCTAGGAGCTCCCGACGCAGGACGGGCACCTGCCGATGGTAGTCTTTCTTGGACATGGCTCGGCCGAGCTCGGCGGCTTCGAACATGACGGGTCTTCTTTGGCAACGGAAGGTTTCCATATAGTATGTTCGGGACGGTCCCGACCGGCAATCCCCGGGAGGGAACGGCTCGGCAATCTCAAAGAACGCTTCCCGAGACAACTTCCCCACTTGACTGGAGGAGACCTTGGCACACTGGAAGCTTTGCAATGCCCTTCTGTTTGCTGCTGTGGCGATTTCGGGCCGGCCGGCCGGCGCCCAGCAGACCGCGCCTTCCTATCCACAAGTGAGCGTCGGGGGCCTCTGGTACCTCTCCTATCAGGACGGCAAGCAGAACGGCATGGATTTCTCGCGCTTCGTCATCAAGCGGGGCTACATCAACGTCGAAGCCAAGATACTCTCTTTCCTCGCGGGGCGGATTACGCCTGACACGACCCAGGACTCGACCGGGGACGTCAAAGTGCGCCTCAAGTACGCCTATGCCAAGCTCACCGGAAGGAACGTCGGATTCATTACAAAACCCGAACTCGAGTTCGGAATCGTGCATATGGCTTGGCTCGACTTCGAGGAGCGGGTGAACCGCTATCGCCTGCAAGACACGATGTTCATGGAGCGGGTGGGCCTTTTCAACTCGGCCGACTTCGGCTTCACGGCCACCGGGCTCTTGGGCGGCACGTTGCCTGAGGAGTACCAGAGCCGGGTCACCCCGGATTACCCCGGCCGCTACGGGTCTTTCGCCCTCGGGGTGTACAACGGTGGCGGGTATCACGCGCGCGAGCAGAACGAGAACAAGGTCTTGGAGGGGCGGCTGACCGTGCGCCCGTTGCCGGACATTGGCCCGGGCTTTCAGATCTCCTACCTCGGCATCGTCGGGAAGGGCAACACCGCACTGGAGCCGGACTTCAACGTGAGCGCGGTGATGGCAAGCTACCAGAGCGCCCGCGTCGTTCTCACCGGCACGTGGATGACGGCCACCGGCAACCAGAGCGGAGACGCTCTCGCGGCGGACGGAAGCGCTCTCGAGCGCGACGGCTGGTCCGTGTTCGGAGAGGGGAAGGTCTCACCGCGCTGGGGCGTCATCGCACGCTATGATCGATTCGATCCCGATCGAAACACGGCAGACGACGTCCAGAAGCGTACGATCGTGGGCATCGTCTACCACCTGGGGAGAGGGAACGAGCTGCTCCTCGACTACGACCGGCTCGCCTTCGACCAAGCCGGACGTCCGGCCGACGACCGGGTGCAGCTCACCGTGCAGGTGCGGTT
>Ga0209521_10000237_pt1 | contig 39415 bp, 30 predicted proteins | sample Rifsed19ft4_FD_184016 | JGI IMG/M metagenome (GOLD analysis project Ga0209521, IMG submission 184016) | Soil microbial communities from Rifle, Colorado, USA - sediment 19ft 4 (version 2) | ecosystem: Environmental > Terrestrial > Deep subsurface > Rock core/Sediment | place: Rifle, Colorado...
CACCAAAGCGGCGAGCCCCGCCGAAGCGATGGCGTAGCCCTTTGTCACGGCTTTGGTGGTGTTGCCGACCGCGTCCAAGGCGTCGGTTATTTTCCTGACCTCCTGAGGAAGATCGGACATTTCAGCGATTCCGCCGGCATTGTCTGTAATGGGCCCAAAGGAATCAATCGCCACGATAATGCCGGCCAAAGAAAGCATACTGACCGCGGCCAAAGCGACGCCGAAAATTTCACCAAGAGAATAAGCGATTAAAATTCCGGCGGAAATCAGAATAACCGGTAAAACGGTTGACTGCATTGAAATCGCGAGGCCCATAATGACGTTCGTGCCATGGCCGGTGGTTGAAGCAAGGGCGATTGAACGAACCGGCTTAAACTTTTTTGAAGTGTAATACTCGGTAATCACGACCATGCCGACCGTAACCGCCAAACCGACGAGCGCCGCTAAATAATAATTTGTGAAAGGCGTTAAAGAAACGTTTTCCAATAAATATTTTATAACCGGATAAAAAGCGATTGCCGACAAAATTATGCTCGCGGCAAGCCCTTTATACAGCGCGCCCATAATGTTTTGGCTTTTTCCCAAACGAACGAAGAACATGCCGATTATGGAAGTTACGATTGACACGGCGCCGACGGCCAGAGGAAGCAGAATGGCCGACTCCTGGCCCGGAAAAACGAGATCGGCTAAAATCATCGCCGCGATGGCGGTAACGGCGTACGTTTCAAACAAATCGGCCGCCATGCCGGCGCAGTCGCCGACGTTATCGCCGACATTGTCGGCGATAACGGCCGGATTTCTCGGGTCGTCTTCGGGAATACCGGCCTCAACTTTGCCGACCAAATCCGCACCCACATCGGCCCCTTTCGTAAAAATTCCGCCGCCGAGGCGCGCAAAGACGGAAATCAAACTGCCGCCGAAAGCGAGGCCTATCAGGGCCTTTAAATCATTCGTCAATAAATAAAACAGGGCAACCGCTCCCAAGGCCAAACCGACCACCAGCAAGCCGGTTACGCTTCCTCCCTGAAAAGCCAGCCGCAAAGCCGGAGCAATGCCGCGTTTCGCCGCCTCCGCGGTTCGAACATTCGCCCGCACGGCCACGTTCATCCCGATATAGCCGGCCAAAGCCGAGGCAAAAGCGCCGACCAAAAACCCCAGCATCGTGTAAAAACCCAAAGTAAAATAAAGAACCAGGGCCAAAATAACGGCGACGATGCCGACGGTTTTCGTCTGCCGATTGAGATACGCCTGAGCGCCCTCTTTGATTGCTTGCGCGATCTCAACCATTTTTCCGCTTCCTTGAGGAGCGGCAAGAACCTTCATAGCAAGATAAGCGGCAAAAATAATTGCAGCTAAGCTGGCAATAAGAGAAAAAATTAAAATAGACATAAATTAGCGAAATAACTTGTTATTTTATTTGCTCAATAATTTTCTGCGCGGTCTTGGGGCCGATCCCTTCTATTTTTTCCAAATCCTCGGCAGTCGCGCTTTTAAGGTCGTCAACCGTTTTATAGCCGGCTTCTTCCAAAAGTTTTTGGGTTTTCGGTCCGACTCCTTCCAGTTCGGAAATCAACTTTGCGCCGACGGCCTCCGCGCCCTCTTTAACGGCGCCTTCTTCCGGTTTGTAACCGGCAACGTCAATCCCCCAGCCGGTCAGTTTGGCGGCAAGCCGGACGTTCTGTCCGCCCCGGCCGATGGCCAAAGACAACTGGTCTTCGGGGACTTCAACCCTTGCCTCTTTTTTCTTGCCGTTCAACATAACGGAAATGACTTTTGCCGGAGAAAGCGATTGCGCGATGAATTTTGAAGTGTCGGCGCTCCATTCTATGATGTCAATTTTTTCGCCGCCGATTTCGGAGATCACCGCGGAAACCCTCGTCCCCCGCTGTCCGACGCAGGAACCGACGGGATCAACGCCTTCGGCAGTTGAAGCAACGGCGATTTTTGAACGGCTGCCCGCTTCCCTGGCGATTGATTTGATTTCAACCGTTCCGGAAACGATTTCCGGCACTTCAAGCTCAAAAAGCTTTTCTATCAAGCCGCGGTGAACGCGCGACAGCGCGATGCCCGGACCTTTAAACTCCGACGAAACGGAAACAACGTAAAACTTCAACCTCTGACCCAGCCGGTAACGCTCGGTCGGAATCTGTTCTTCCGGAAACATAACCCCGGTCGCCCGGCCGATGTCAACGTAAACGGTTCGTCCTTCAATCCGCTGGACAATGCCCGAAACAAGCTGTCCCTCCTTGTCTTTGTATTCGTTGTAAACCGTTTCCCGCTCGGCTTCGCGGATTCTTTGTATAATAACTTGCTTCGCGGTTTGAGCCGCGATTCTGCCGTATTCCTCCTTCGTTTCAAGAACAAATTCAAGCTCCTCGCCGATCTGAACGTCGGGCTTTATCTTTTTCGCCTCCTCAATCATAATGTGCCGTTCGGGATTAAAGCGGATTTTTTTCTCCGCGCCTTCTTCAAACTCTTCTTCTTTTGCTTCTTTTTCTTCCTTTCGTTCCGAGGTTTTTTTGCCTTCTCCCGTTTCTTCCGCCGCCTCTTCTTCCTCTTCTATCTTCAGCATACTTTCTTCAACGACCAATTTCAGCTGGCTCAAAGTGAATTGTCCGGTTTTGGGGTCAATCTTCGCTTTGATGTGCTGGCCTTTCTTTCCGTATTCTTTTTTATAAGCCGCGGCTATGGCCAGTTCAATGGTTTCCAAAACCTTTTCCGGAGAAATTCCTTTTTCTTCTGAAATTTGGGCCAAAGCCGACGTAAATTGTTTTAAATCCATCATAATTTTAAATTTTTTAATAATTTCTATAATAAAAGGCCGTTTCCCAACGACCTTAACGCTCCAAACTCAACATTCCAATAATAACGCCTTTCAAATCAAAAGTCAAGGAAACGAAGTTGAACTTCGGGAATTTTAATAACTCACTTTTAATTGTATCCCTTCCTGCCAATAAACACTATTGCTACTGTTTCTGCAGGCCGTATTATTCCCGCTGGTCACAATTACCATATTTCCCAGACCACTAAAGGGCACAAGAGCGTCCGCACAAGTGTTCAAGTCAATTTCAGCTTTGCCGCTGCCGTAGCCGCCGCCGGCCGAACCGGTGCAGGTGAGAGTACAGCCGGGTTTTTTCGTATTGTACGCTTTGGCGATATATGACCCATCTCTATATGTTGTTCCACATGAAATTTTATAAGGTATTTTTTTGGTGTTTGATTCCAAGGTATAGGTGCCGCAATTACCTCTTGCGCCGCCCTTTGGGAGTGTAGATTTTATATCAGCTCTCAAGTTTATGTCTCCCGCCACATCCAACTTCGCACCAGGATTCGTAGTCCCGATGCCGACATTGCCGGCTATTACCGCACTTCCCGCCACTTGCAACTTTTGACTCGGACTCGTCGTCCCGATGCCGACATTGCCGGCAACTATCATCCCGCCCGGCGGCGCGGTTATGGTCGGGTAATCAATGCTTACATTGCCGGTCAAAGATAATGTGCTTGCTGAGCTCGTCGTCCCGATGCTAACCTTGCCGGAAAAATAATTCTTTCCGCTGTCGCTGAAAATTCCGTAGGTATTGCCTGTAGCATAAACGGCGTAGTCGCCGGCCGCTTCAAGGCCGAAAGTATCACCCAAGGCGAAAACGCCAGTGCCGCCGGCAATGCCGTAAGCATAGCCATAGACGCCGACTTTTCCGGTACCTTGAACTCCGCGGCCTCTTATGCCGCCTGAGCCATAAACGCCGACGGGCAGGCCTCTGGTGCTTGAAGCGCCACCGTAAACGCCGACGGCGAAATCGCCGCCGCTGTAAGGAGCGGCGCTGGCGGTTGAGTAAATGCCGTAAACTCTTTCGTAGCCACCGTAGGAGGACGAGGCGGCGGTTTTGATGCCGTAAACGTCAGCGGAGCCGGAGGAATTGACGACCTCAAGTTTGGAGGTGGGAGAGGTTGAACCGATGCCGACATTCCCGCCGGTTGTGTGGTAGAGATCGTTGCCGTTTTTAATCCAGAAGGGAATTTCGTTGTCAAGCGGCGGGGCATTGGCCGGTTCTTCCCAGCCCAGCTGGGCGAAGGCGAAACGAACGCCGAGGCCGATAAACGCGCTGAGAATGATGATTGAAAATAAAATGGAGAGATTTTTTTTCATGTTGTTTTTATTATACCATTTCTTATTAAATCAAGCCATTGTGGACAAAAAAAGTGGAATAAAATAGTATAAAGGTAAAACATGCTTAAGAGCTCCATCAAAATACTCCTTGTTTCAATCGCCGGATTGGCGGCTTTATTTTCTTTTCTGAACTTTATTCTTCTCAAAAAAGAGATTCAAATTGACAATCACGGCGGGGCGAAGAATGAAGCGCGGATTTTGAACCAGGGGCTTCCTCTTCTTTCCCCTCCCTCCGCCGCGATAAAACTCCCCAAAAAAATAAAAGTCGCCGCGAAAGAAGCCCCCGCTTTTAACGTCGGCAACCAAATGCCCCGAACAAACGTTCTTCTTTTGGGCATGAGCGGGCCGGGATACGAAGCGCCGGATTTAACCGACACGATTCTCGTCTTAAGCGTTGATCCATCCGCCGGTTCCGCGACGATGATTTCCCTGCCCAGAGATCTTTACGTTGAAGTACCGGAAATTGAGGAGGGACGGAATTACTATGCCGGCTATTTTACAAAAATAAACGCCCTTTACCAGTTAAACAAAAACAGCAGCGACTCCGAAGAATTCGCCGCGGGCTTGATTAAACAAAAAGTCGGCCAAATAACGGGACTTGAAATTAACAATTATATCTTAATGGATTTGGAGGGATTGAAAGAAATTATTGACCAAATCGGCGGATTGAACGTATTCGTCGAAAAAGACGTTTTTGACCCGAGATTTCCTGCAAAAAATTTCGCAACCGAGACATTTGAACTGAAAAGCGGCTGGCGCTGGCTTGACGGACAAACCGCCTTAAGATACATCAGAACGCGGCATGACATTGAAGGGGACTTCGGCAGAATTAAAAGACAGCAGGCCGTGCTTGAGGCGTTAAGAAAAAAAATATTGGGAATGAGCCCGCTCTGGGATTTGCCGAAAATCATTGAAATCGTCCGGACGCTGCGGCGGGATTTCAAAACCGATTTGGACGTTCTGGACATAAAGCGGCTCTGGGACATATCAAGAAAAATTGACTCGTCCTCCAAAATAAAGCATATTGTTATTGACGCGAATCAGGAAAACGGTCTGCTTGAGGAAAGTACGGCGGTGCTGGGAGGCAAAACAGGATTCATCCTCGTGCCAAAAACGGGAGTGGAGGATTACACAGAAATACAAGACTTCATTCAAAATAATTTATAAAATCAAGAGGCAAGAATTATGTTTTTAATCATCGGCCTGGGTAATCCGGGCAAAGAATACGAAAAAACGAAACACAACGCCGGTTTCAGAACGGTTGATTTTTTGGCCGGGAAATATGATTTGGAGTGGACAGACGAATCCAAAAAATTGCTTTCTGAAGTATCATCGGGAAAAATCGACTCTCAAAAAGTTATTCTGGCTAAACCCCTTACGTTTATGAACAATTCCGGCAAAGCGGTCGCGCTCTTAACTAAAAGCTATAAGCCTTCGTCCCGAGCTCAGGCCGAGGGGCTAAAAGCCGCAAGCTGTTTCATTTTCCACGACGATTCTGATTTGCCGCTGGGAAAGATAAAAATTTCTTTCGGAAAAAGTTCCGGAGGGCACAAGGGAGTTGAATCAATTATCAAGGCATTAAAAACAAAGGAATTTTGGAGGATAAGAATCGGCATTCAATCGTCCAAAAAACATATCCGGGCGGAAAAACTCGTCCTGCAAAAATTCAAGCCGGAGGAAGAAAAAGTTTTCGCGAAAGTCGTCAAAACGGCGGCCGAAGCGGCTGAAACAATGATTTTAGAAAGCCCTGAAAAAGCGATGTCGCTGTTCAACAAATAATGAAGAGGGAGCAAGATGAAACAACAAATGAAATTCTAATTGCCGGGCTTACCCCATACTTTCTGGAAAAGCCATTGTTTTGGTTTCGGGAAAATCTGACCAAAATAAAATTATCGGCGAAAACGCAATCTTGGTGGCGGAATCGGACGCTTTTTTTGAAAAAAGATCAAAAAATCGCGCTGTCGAGTTTTTTGCGGCGGCTGGACGAATTGGGATACGAAAAAGTCCAAAAAAATTCTTTGCCCGGAGAATTTTCGCGCCTTGGCGGAACAATCGAGATTTTTCCGATAAATTCAGGCTGTCCGCTCCGAATCGAATTTTTCGGCAACCGGATTGAAAACGTCGCCGTCTTGCCGAAAGAAATCGGCGACGAAGATCGCCTGCTAATTTTAAACCGAAAAATCGGTTCAAAAAAGAAAGCCGAGCTTCTTAAAAATCTTTTGCCGGGCGACTACGTCGTACACGTTGACCACGGCATCGGCATTTATCGGGGAATCACCGTTCAAGACGGAACAAATTATTGCGTCATTGAATACGCGCCGCCGCGGGAAGGCAAAGAACCGGACCGTCTTTACGTGCCGGAAAATCAACTGGGAAAAATTGACCGATACGTCGGTTTTACCCAACCGAAAATTCATCGCTTGGGCGGAGAACTCTGGCTGAAAACGAAAAAACGGATCAAGGAAGATGTTGAAAAATTCGCCAGAGAACTTTTGGAAACCTACGCCAAAAGAGAAATCACCCGCCGGACGCCTTATCCGCCCGACGATCAAATTCAAAAAGAATTCGAGCAATCGTTCGAGCACATTGAAACCGAGGATCAATTGCAAGCGATCCGGGAAATCAAAAACGACATGGAATCGGAACGGCCGATGGATCGTTTGATTTGCGGGGACGTCGGCTTCGGAAAAACCGAAGTTGCTTTGAGGGCGGCTTTTAAGGCGGCGTGGAGCGGCCGACAGGTAACGGTGCTGTGCCCGACGACGATTTTGGCCGACCAGCATTTCCAGACCTTTCAGGAAAGGCTGAAAAATTTTCCTTTGCGGCTCGCGGTTTTGAGCCGCTTTGAGTCCAAGAAAAAACAAAGCGACGCCGTCAAAAAAATCGCGGAAGGAAAAATCGACATTATCATCGGCACCCACCGGCTTTTGTCGAAAGACGTCGTTTTTAAAAATCTCGGACTTTTAATCATTGACGAGGAACAAAAATTCGGCGTCCGGCAAAAGGAAAAATTGAAAAAATTCAGAAATGAAATCGACATTTTAAGTTTATCGGCGACTCCGATTCCAAGAACCCTGCAATTTTCGCTTTTTGGCCTGAGGTCTTTGAGTTTAATCTCAACCCCGCCGCCGGGCCGCCGGCAAATCGAAACGAAAATCCTGCCTTACTCGAAAGAAACGATTAAAAAAGCGATTGAAGAGGAACTGAACAGAAAAGGCCAGATTTATTTTCTGCACAATCGGGTTGAAACAATCGGAAAAGCGGCGCGAAATTTAAAACAACTGGTTCCAAAAGCGAAAATCGCGGTGGCGCACGGAAAAATGTCCGAGGAAGAATTGCGGCAAGCGATGAACGATTTCAGGCAAAATAAATTTAACGTTCTGGCGGCGACGACAATCATTGAAAACGGCCTTGACCTGCCGCAGGTAAACACTTTAATCGTCACAAACTGCGCGCGGCTGGGCCTTGCCCAAAGCTATCAAATACGCGGCCGAATCGGCCGGTCCCATAAAAAAGCGTACGCGTATTTTTTCTACGGCGAGCAAAAATTGGAAGGCAAAGCGCTTATGCGGCTCGAGGCCTTAAAGCGGGCGGAAGCCCTTGGGAGCGGCTACCGGCTTGCTGAGGCCGATCTTGAAATAAGAGGCGCCGGAAACATCCTGGGCAAACAGCAGAGCGGAAACATCAACCAGATCGGATTAAATTTGTACTGCCACATACTGAATGAGGCGGTGGAACAAATAAAACAGATTTCGGAAAATATAAAATAGAATCTAAAATATGACGAAAGAAACAAAATATTTTAACGCGTTCAATTTGACCGGGGTTCTCGGACCGTCGGGTTTCCGGAAATTGATTGATTTTTTCCCTTCTTTGGAAAACGCCTGGCGGGCGGGTGTTTCGGAATTGAAACAAGCCGGACTTTCGCAGGCAACCGCGGAAAAAATCGCGGAAAAAAGAAAAGGGATTGAACCGGAAAAAGAATTAGAAAAAATTGCGAAAGAAAACGTGAGGATTGTCACGATTGCGGACGAAAAATATCCTGTCCGGCTTAAACAAATCGCCGATCCGCCGGCCATGCTTTACGTCAAAGGCGAAATTCTTAGCAAGGACGAACTTTGCCTCGGAGTCGTCGGTTCAAGGCAATATTCAAGCTACGGCAAAGAGGCGGCTTTGAAATTAGCCGGGGAACTGGCGGCTCAAGGAATAACGGTCGTCAGCGGTTTAGCTTTGGGAATTGACGCTTTTGCCCATCAAGCCGCTTTGAACGCGGGCGGACGGACTTTGGCGGTGCTCGGCTCGGGACTTGGCCGAAAAGTCATTTATCCGGCGAGCAATCAAAAATTGGCCGAAAAGATCGTTGAGTCCGGAGCGTTAATCAGCGAATTTCCTTTGGAAGCAAGAGCCAGAGTAGAATACTTTCCGATGCGCAACCGAGTTATCAGCGGCCTTTCTTTGGGCGTGCTCGTAATTGAAGCGAAAGAAAAAAGCGGGGCTTTGATTACGGCGAATCAGGCGCTGGAGCAAAATCGCGAGGTCTTTGCCGTGCCCGGTTCGATTTTTTCGGCAAATTCCGCGGGCACAAACAATTTAATCAAGCAAGGAGCCAAAATCGCCGCCCGAGCCGAAGATGTTTTGGAAGAATTAAACATCATGCCGATAAAAGAAAAAAGGACGGAATTTAAAGCGGAAAACCCCGAAGAAAAATTTATTTTTGACCTCATCGCGGATTCTTCGGAACCCCTTCATATTGACAAAATCATTATTTTAAGCAAACTTAATGCAGCAATTGTCGGTTCCCGCTTAAGTTTGTTAGAATTAAAAGGACTGATAAAAAATATCGGAGGCGGAAATTACATAAAAAAATGAAATTAGTCATCGTCGAGTCGCCAACCAAAGCGAAAACAATTAAAAAATTTTTGGGAAATGATTACGTCGTCGAATCCTCTTACGGCCACGTCCGCGATTTGCCGAAATCAACCTTGGGCGTTGACGTTGAGGGTGATTTTCAGCCGAAGTACGTAATTCCGGTCAAAGCCAAAAATCGGGTGAAAGAATTGAAAGCCGAAGCGAAAAACGCCGAGGGCGTCATCCTTGCCAGCGACGAAGACCGGGAAGGAGAAGCAATAGCGTGGCACCTCGTTCAAGCTCTTGACTTGAACGAAATAAAAAGTAAAAAATCAAAAATCAAAAATGTCGAAAGAATCGTATTCCACGAAATAACGAAAAAAGCCATTGAGGAAGCATTAAAGAATCCTCGGGAGATCGACATGAATTTGGTTGACGCGCAACAGGCGCGCCGGGTTCTTGACCGGCTCGTCGGTTACGAGCTGTCCCCGTTTTTATGGAAAAAAATAAGATACGGGCTTTCGGCTGGGCGCGTTCAATCGGCCGCGGTAAGGATGATGGTTGACCGGGAACGGGAAATCCAAAAATTCAAGCCGGAAGAATACCACACAATTTCCGCGGCACTGCGGAAATTGGAAATTCCAAATCCCGATATCCAAATTCCAAACCAATTTGAAGCGATGTTGAGCAAGATTGGGGAAAAAGCCCTAAAAAAGTTTGATATAAAAACAGAAAAAGAGGCGGAGAAAATTGTAAAGGATTTGGAAAAAGCCGAGTATAAAATCGGCAAAATCGAGAAAAAAGAAACACAGAAAAATCCGTCGCCTCCTTTTACGACAAGCACGCTTCAGCAAACCGCGTCTTTGCGATACGGATATTCCACAAAACAAACGATGATGCTCGCCCAACAGCTTTATGAAGGCGTGGACATCGGAGAAGAGGGGTCAACCGGCTTAATCACTTACATGCGAACCGATTCTTTGAATCTTTCCGAGGAATCGCTGGACAAAGCAAAAAATTTCATCGCGGCGAATTTTGGCGAAAATTACATTTTCACGCGGCGCTTTAAGACAAAATCGAAATCGGCCCAGGAGGCGCACGAAGCGATCCGCCCGACCGATCCCGCGCGCGCCCCGGAAAGCGTTAAAAAGTTTTTAAATCCGAAACAATATAGACTCTATTCGCTCATCTGGAACCGTTTTATCGCTTCTCAAACCGCCCCCGCGATTTTTGATTCAACCGCGGTTGAAGTCGGCGCAAAATCAGGAACAGATTATGTTTTAAAGGCGAAAGGAATGACCTTGAAATTTGACGGATTTTTAAAAATTTATCCTTTAAAATTCAAGGAGGCGCAACTTCCGGAATTGAGCGAAAAAGAAAATGTGGAGCTCGTGAAAGTTGACGCCGAGCGGCATTTTACCGAACCGCCGCCCCGCTTCAACGAAGCGAGCTTGATCAAAGCGCTTGAAGAAAACGGTATCGGCCGCCCCTCAACCTACGCCCCGACAATCACCACGATTTTAGAGCGCGGCTACGTTGAAAAAGATCAAAACCGCCGATTCACGCCGACCGAAATCGGAATTTTGGTGAATGACATGCTGGTTGAGCACTTTCCGCAGATTGTTGACGTTCAATTCACCGCGAAAATGGAAGAAGAACTTGACGAAATCGCGCAAGGAAAAATGAAATGGACGCCGGTCATCCGCGAATTTTACGAACCTTTCAAGGAAAATCTGACTAAAAAATACAAAGATGTCGAGAAGGCGATTGAAAAAACGGACAAAAAATGCCCGAAGTGCGGAGGCGATATCATCGTCAAATTCGGACGCTTCGGAAAATTTTACGCCTGTTCAAGATATCCGGAATGCAAGCACACCGAACCGCTTGAAGAGGAAAAAGAAATGGCAAAACAATACGAGGGCGAGATTTGCGAAAAATGCGGCAGTCCGATGGCGCTCAAACGGGGAAAATTCGGGGCGTTTTTGGGCTGTTCCAAATATCCGGAATGCAGCAACATCAAAAAAATTGAAAAAACAACGGGCGTCAAATGTCCGAAATGCGGCGTCGGCGAAATCATAGAGCGCCGCTCAAAGCGAGGCCGCGTTTTTTACGGCTGTAATAAATATCCTGACTGCGATTTCGCCTTATGGAACAGACCGGCCGGTGAAAAATGCCCCAAATGCGGATCGCTTCTTGTTTTTGCAGGCAAAGATAAAATTAAATGTTCGAACAAAGAATGCAACTAGTATAAGATTGAATTTTAAGAACGTCCGCCGACTGGCGGACGTTCTTTTTATTTCTATCACAAAAGTGGTATAATAAAAGAAAAAATTATGAAAAAACAAATCAATAAAGAACTTATTTTTGTCCTTGTCTTAGGTCTGATAGCCGTTTTAACGCTCGGTATCGGTTATAGAACCATAATTCGTGAAGCCGCGCCGGAACCGCCGGCTGCTCCGCCCGAAATTCCTTCGGTTACTCCTCCGACGGCGACAGCGGAGAAAGGCGTCAAAAAATTCGCCTCGGAGGATGAGTTTAAGAAATATCTTCAGGAAGCGCAAGCTCAAGCCGAATATTTCGGAGGGTTCGGTTTGGGAATCGGCGGGGAGGTGATGCGCGAAATGATGCCGTCGATGGAAGCTCCCCAGATAATGGAGAAAGCCGCTCCCGCGGCCGCGCCGGAACGGGTCTCGGAAACAACGGTTCAGGTTTCAGGGATTGACGAACCCGACATCGTTAAGACCGACGGCCAAGAAATATACTTCGCCTCCCGGTTGACGAGGATTGTTGAGCCGATGCCTTTGATGGAGGAGGCGCCGGGAATTTCATTGCCAAAAATAATGCTTCCGATCAGAGAACAGGGAAACGTGAATGCCGTCAAAGCGTTCCCGCCGGGCGAATTGAAAAAGGACTCCCAAATTGACAAATTCGGAGACCTGCTTTTGAGCAAAAATACTTTGGTGATTTTTTCAGAAAGCAGATTTTATCCTTATTTCTATCCGTACAAAGATCAGGGAAGAAGCATTGCCGGATACGACGTCTCGGACGCGAAATCGCCGAAAAAGAAATGGGAGATCAAGCTGGACAAAAATACCCAGATCGCCGGCAGCCGGCTCTATAAAAACAAAATATATCTTGTAACCAAAAACCCCATCGCCGAATCGCGGCCATGCCCCATTCAACCGCTAATCATGGAAGACACCCCGACAATCATTGACTGCAAAGAAATTTATCATCCGACAATACCGATTCCTTCTGACACGACTTTCACGGCATCAATCATTGATCCGGCTTCGGGAAAGATTGAAAAAAACGTTTCTTTCGTCGGATCTTCGGCTTCTTCGGTTCTGTACGTGTCGGAAAACGCGCTTTATCTGACTTATTCTTACAACGAAAGCGCACTCAAATTCATCGCTGATTTTTTCAAGACGAAAACGCAAGACATTGTTCCGGCTTCATTCATCCAAAAACTGGAAAAATTATCCGGATACGACATCGGCGAAAACACCAAAATGCTGGAATTTCAGACAAACTGGCAAAAATATCTCACTTCTTTGGACGAAGACGAGCGATTGAAAATAGAAAACGAATTGTCAAACAGAATGTCGCAATACCACAAAGAACATAAACGGGAATTTGAAAAAACCGGGATTGTCAAAATAAGTTTGGACGACTTTAACGCAATCGCGACCGGCAACGCCCCAGGCCGTCCTTTGAACCAGTTTGCGCTGGACGAATACAATAATCATTTGAGAATCGCGACGACCATCGGCCAGAGCGGCTTCGGATTTTTCGCGGGCCGCGGCGGAAGCGAAAGCGAGAATGATGTCTACGTGCTTGACGAAAAACTGAACATCCGCGGCTCGGTTCAGGGGCTTGGCTTGACCGAAAGAATTTATTCGGTTCGCTTCATTGAAGACAAGGGCTATGTCGTAACTTTCAGGCAAACCGATCCGCTTTACGTGCTTGATCTTTCCGATCCGGCAAAACCGGAATTGAAAGGCGAACTTAAAATCCCGGGCTATTCCGCCTATCTAAATCCGATCACCAAAGATAAAATTCTTGGATTCGGAAAAGAAGGCAGCCAGGTAAAAATTTCGCTTTTTGACGTTTCCCAGCCGACGCAACCGGCGGAAAAAGACAAGTATATTCTTGATGAATACTGGTCCGAGGTGCTTTCAACACACCACGCTTTTTTGCTTGATAAAAAGCATGAGATTTTCTTCCTGCCGGGAGGCAAAGGCGGCTATGTCTTTTCGTACAAGAACGACAAGCTTGAACTGCGCAAAGCAATCAGCGGCGTTTCCGCCAAAAGAGCCGTCTACATCAACGATTATTTGTACATCATCGCCGAGGACAAAATCACGGTGCTGAACGAAATTGACTGGGAAAAAATCAACGAACTGGAACTTTGAAAGAAAAACTTTGATGAGAAATAATGCTTAAAGAAAAACCCCATTTTTTTGGGGTTTTGTTTTTTTTGACTTTCTTTTTTTGATGAAGGCGGTCCGTGGCTAATCGGACTCCTCTCAAGCTGTTGGCAAGAGCATGCGCCATTGTCACTACGCCCTCAAATAAAAGATTAGCAGCCAAACCGCCTTGTGTCAAAAGTTTTAATAACTTGTCGTCGGAGTCAAGTGGTGCGGTCCGCACAATCCGCCGGCCAAAGACCAGATTGCGTAATCAAGCCGGAGCATATTGATCTTTTCGTCTCTTATCTTATTTATTTCCTCCATCAACTTTAACATCGCCGTCACCGTTTGAGCGCGAATCTCGATCTCTTCGTTGCTGCCCAGTTGAATAATCTTCCGATTCCGGATTTTCTCTTCAAGGGAATCCGCGTACTTTAAAATTCCCATTGCTTTAAGCGCGAGCGGAAGCCGATAATCGGCCGGCGGGCCAAGCTCGTCGGCGTCTTTGATAAGACACAGTTTTCCGCCGGAACTTAAAGCCCTGCCCTGATAAATCATTGCGCAAAGCCGGGCTTTCTTGTTAAAGCGCAAAATCTTTCCGCTGCCGGAATGATACGACGAATCCCAATACCCTAAAAAATCCGTAAACAGCCGTTCAATGATTCCGATATCCATCACGCTTCGGGAAAAAGCCCTGAAATCGGCTTTTTTGAATAAATTCAAAAAATCGCCGTCATACCTTTCAAGCAAAACATTGCCGAGCTGCCGTAAAATTTCCAAACGCTCTTTCAATAGCGGAATGGGATTTGTGCCGCGAAAAATGTATTCCAATTCCGCCCGGTCAAGCAATCTCAAATATCTGGCGTTCAGAACTGGAATTCCTTCTTCAATTGCCCGCACAAAAGAGGCGCCCAGCGCCAAAGAACCCTGAAATTTCCGGCCTTTCCAGTCAATTTCAAACTTTGAATGGGGCGGCTTAAAATTGGTGAAAGCAAAATTGACGGAAGTCACCACGCCGACAAATTGAACAAATTTTTCGTCGTCAATCGCCGGCAAAACGTCGGGGAAGCGCCAGTCGGGAACGGTCAGCGGTAATTTCGCCACCCCCCCGGCGATTCTTTTCAGCGCGGCTTCGTCAATAAAGACAAATTCCGGATTGGAGTAAATGCACATAAAACCTTCCAAAGGCCTCATTCCTCATCCTCCGTATAATTTTTAATGAAACTCAAAGAAAAATATCACAATATCAAGCTCTTGTCAAATTTAACCCAATATTGTACACTATAACCGCCATGACCATTGAATCTCTGATTCAGAATCTCAAAAATAAAGACGTCAAACAGGCCGATTTGGATTTAATCAACCGGGCTTATCTTACCGCGGAGCAGGCGCACCGCGGTCAAAAAAGATTTTCCGGAGAGGATTATATCATCCATCCCTTAAAAACGGCCGATTTTTTGACCCGGCTTAATTTTATCGACGCTCCGACGATTGCCGCAGCACTGTTGCACGATACGGTTGAAGATACCGGCCTTCCGCTTGAAAAAATCGAAAAGGATTTCGGCCCCGAAGTCGCGTTTTTAATCAACGGAATCACAAAACTCGGCAAAATCAAATATCAAGGCGTTGAACGGCGCGTGGAAAATCTGAGAAAAATGTTTTTGGCGATGGCCGAAGACATCAGGGTGATCCTGATTAAACTTGCCGACCGCCATCACAACATGCAAACCCTGGATTTTGTCCGGAAAGAAAAACAGAAAAGAATCGCCCTTGAAACATTGGAAATTTACACGCCGATCGCCTATCGGCTCGGAATGGGCGAACTGAAAGGACAGCTTGAAGACCTTGCTTTTCCCTACGCCTATCCGGACGAACATCGCTGGCTGATGACTAACATCAAGGAAAAATACCAGCAGCGTCAGGAGTATTTAAAGAAAGTGGTTCCGATGCTGGAACGGGAACTGAAAAAAGAAAACATAAACGCCGAGGGAATAAATCTGAGGGCGAAACATTATTACAGTTTATATCAAAAACTCCTGAGGCACGAAATGAATCTTGAAAAAATTTACGACCTTGCCGCGCTTAGAATAGTTGTTTCAAACATTGACCAGTGCTACGGCGCGCTCGGAGTCGTTCATAAACTCTGGCGTCCGTTGCCGGACAAAATCAAGGACTACATCGCCCTGCCCAAACCAAACGGTTATCAAAGCATTCACACGACTGTTTTTTGTCTGGACGACAAAATCACCGAATTTCAGATACGGACGAAACAAATGCATGAAATCGCCGAGAACGGCATTGCCGCGCACTGGGCCTACTCCGAAGCCGGCAAACCGGACGAAGGAGCGCGGCTTGACGAAAAAAAATTCGGCTGGGTCCAGCAACTGAGGGAATGGCAGGCCGAAGTCAGCGGAACCGAAGAGTTTCTTGAATCGCTGAAAATAGATTTTTTCAAAAACCGGATTTTCGTCCTGACCCCGAAAGGCGACGTCATTGACCTGCCGCAGGACGCGACGCCGGTTGACTTCGCTTACCATATTCACTCGGAAATCGGCGAGCAATGCGCCGGCGCCAAAGTAAACGGAAAAATAGTCCCTCTCAATACTCCCCTGCAAAACAGCGACATTGTCGAAATTCTCATTCAAAAAAACAAAAAACCATCCGAAGGATGGCTTGATTTCATCAAAACAACTTACGCCAAGAACAAAGTTAAAAAACATTTCCAGAAAAAATTGCATTCTTTCGCCGATCGAACGGTAAAAAACCAGACGCCCCAAAAAGCTGAAATCAGAATCGTGAGCAGCGACCGCGTCGGCCTTTTGAAAGACATTTCTTCTATATTAAGTTCTCAAAACATCAACATCATAACGCTGAACACCGACAGCACCGACAATCCGTACCCCGACATCTTCATCACAATCAGCGCCAAGGACAAGCTGAACATCAACCGCCTGGTGCTGAAACTCAAAGAAGTGAAAGGAGTCGCCGAGGTGGGCTGCAAACTGCTTTAAAGATCATCTCTAAAAATCTTTTTACGCCTCCATTATTTTATCAATGATGCCGTTCAGCTCGTCCTGGGAATAAAATCCGATGATGATTTTTCCCTTTTCGCCGCGTTTGTTGATGTTCACTTTAGTACCTAAAATTTCTTCCAAACGGCTTTCAAGCGCCCGCACTTCCGGGTCTTTCGGCCGGCCGTGAGGGCTTCCGGAGCGAACGGAAGCGAGCTGGCGGGATAACTCTTCGCTCTGACGAACCGACAAATTATTTTTGAGGATCTCGTCCAAAAAAGCAACCTGCTTTTGAGAATTTTCAACCGCCAGAATAGCCCGAGCGTGGCCTTCGGAAATTTTCGCCTCCCTTAAGGCCTTTTGAATTTCTATCGGAAGTCCCAGCAACCGCACAAGGTTGGCAATCGCTTCACGGCTTTTGCCGATTTTGTCGGCGACTTCTTTCTGAGAAAAACCGAATTCCTTCATCAAACGCTGAAAAGCCAGTGCTTTTTCTATCGGATTCAAATCCCGTCGCTGAATGTTTTCAATCAAAGCCAGTTCGAGTTTCTGGCGCTCGCCGGCCGAAGTCCTGACAATAACCGGCACCTGCTTCAGCCCGGCCAGTTTGGCGGCGCGCAGGCGCCGCTCTCCGGCGATCAGCTGATATTCAACCCTCATTCCAATAGGCGATTCGGTTTCGATTTTCGCCGCGACCAGCGGCTGAAGTATGCCGTATTCGCGGATTGAATTGGCCAATTCGGCCAAACCCTCGCCGTCGAAATCGGATCTCGGCTGCTGAGGATTCGCCTTAATTTTTTCAATTTCAATGCTGAAAACGGATTCCTTCACTTTCTCCGATTCCACGGTTTTTTTAAATTTTTCCAATTCGGTTTCCCTGGGAGGAATCAGCGAAGCCAATCCCCTGCCTAAAGTCGGTTTGGTCATATTGTTGCGAATTTACGAATTATTGCGAATATACGAATCAAAATGAAGCGTGCTTAATTTTTTCTTCAAATTTAATTAATTCCTCGGCAAACTGTCTGTAAGCCTTGGCGCCCCTGGAAGACGGCTGATATTGAAAGATCGTCTGGCCGTGGCTCGGAGCTTCGGCGAGTTCAATGTTCCTCGGAATTATCGCGTTAAACACGTAATAAGGGAAATTACGGCCGACTTCTTTTGCCACCTCGCGGCACAATTTATTGCGCTTGTCAAACATCGTCAAAAGCGCGCCCATGACTTTCAAATCAACTCCCAAATTTTCCCTGACCAATTCAACGGTTTTTAATAACTGGCTTAAGCCCTCCAAAGCGTAATATTCGCACTGAACCGGAATTATAACCTCATCGGCCGCGACCAATCCGTTAATCGTCAAAAGACCCAGACTCGGAGGAGAATCAATTAAAATGTAATCGTAATTGCCGCGGATCCTTTGCAAAAATTCTCTCAAACGGTATTCGCGGCCAGAAACGTTTACCAGCTCAACGGCCGCGCCCGCCAAATCCGGCGAAGCGGGCATAATTTCGCAGCCAAAGAGCGGGGTTTTTTTAATTATTTCTTCCGGCTGGCAACCGCCGATCAAGCCGTGGTAAACGCTTCGCTCCAGACGGTGCGGGTTCAAACCGAACCCCGAAGTCGCGTTCGCCTGAGGGTCAAGGTCAAGCAAAAGCACGTATTTTCCCAGGGCCGCCAAAAATGCCGCCAGATTGACGGCCGTGGTTGACTTACCGACCCCGCCTTTTTGATTGCACAAAGAAATAACTTTAGCCATTGCATTTTCAACCTATCATCTTTTTTAAAAATTGACAAGACGAAATCAAGAATGTAAAATGTGAAAACAAACGCGCCGCGGTGGCGGAATTGGCAGACGCACAGGACTCAAAATCCTGCGAGGGCAACCTCATGAGAGTTCAAGTCTCTCCCGCGGCACCATTAAAAAAGCTCCGAAAATCGGAGCTTTTTTAATGGTAAGATTATTTTTTCGCTTTTATTTTATTTAAAATACTTTTTACTTTTTCCAAGCTGTCCCAGTTACAAACAGAGACCGCGAAAACGTTTTTGTGAATCTTCTTTAAGGCGGTGATTTTCTTTTTTATTTCTTCCGCCGGCACCACGTCGCTTTTACTTAGAAATACATATTCGGTTTTTTCCGCCAATTCTTTGCTGTAATGTTCCAGCTCTTTTTTGATTATTCCATAATCTTTTTCGGGGTTTTCCGATTCCGCGGAAATTAAATGAAAAAGGATTTTCGTGCGCTCAACATGCCGGAGGAATTTTACGCCCAAACCCTTGCCGGCGGACGCGCCTTCAATGAGCCCCGGAATATCCGCGAGAATAAGTTCGTAATACACTCCCAGGTTCGGCTCCAAAGTCGTGAATGGATAACTCGCGACCTTGCTTTTTGCTTTTGTGAGTTCGTTTAACAAGCTGGATTTTCCGGCATTAGGCAGGCCAATCAGTCCGATGTCGGCGATTAATTTCAATTCCAGTCTGATGTTAAAGCTTTCTCCCGGGGCGCCGAATTGAAATTGCCTCGGGCTGGTGTTTGTTGACGACCGGAATTTAAAATTTCCTTTTCCGCCGCGGCCGCCGCGCGCAACCGAAATTCTCTGGCCAATTTTTATTATTTCTTCGATTTTTCCCGTTTCAATCCTTCGGCTTTGCTCAGGATTGATGGTGAGCGAAGCCGAACCATCAAAATTATGAATTACCGTTCCGACGGGAACTTTTAAAACGAGATCGTCTCCGTCAGGGCCGTCGTTGAATTGTCTTTTCCCGTTTGCGCCGTCTTTCGCTTTGATGTCTTTTTTATACCGGAATTGCGCGAGCGCGCTTAAATCCGAAACCCCTTCAAAGTAAACGCTTCCGCCGTTGCCGCCGTCTCCTCCGACAGGCCCCAGACTCATCTTGTTTTTATTGAACGCGACCGCGCCCCTTCCGCCGTCCCCCGCCTTTATTTTGATTGTAATGTCGTCAATAAGCATAATTTTATAGTTTCTCCAAATCAAGGACTTCGTCAATGCGGATTTTACGCACGAATTCAGGCACGTGGCTGACAAGGATCATCGCGCCCTGATACTTGTCCAGCGCCTCGGCGATAATCGGAATATGGCGAAAATTAATATGATTGGTCGGCTCGTCTAAAATAAGAAGTCCGGAATTTTGAAGCGCGAGCCGAGCAAAAGCAACCAGCCCTTTTTGTCCTTCCGACAAATTCCCGATTTTTGCGTGAATAATGTCTCCCGTAATAAGAAATCCGGCGGCAACTGACCGCATTTTTTGTTCATCGCGCTTTTCCATCACGGAAAAAAGAGAATCATACACGGTGTCGTCAAAATTGAGTGTTGAAAAATCTTGGCGGTAATAACCAACCTTTATTCCTGGAAGCACGGTTGCGCCCGGCGCCTTGCCTTCCGCTATTGATTCAAGCAGCGTGCTTTTGCCTATGCCGTTGGGGCCGGAAAGCAAGAGGTGCTGATTTTTCTTCAGAGAAATATTTACCTTCCGCGCCGCAGGTGTGTGATTTTTTACCGTGATGAATGAGGTGATGCGCGCAATTTCCCCAACAAGATCCTGCTGAACGGGTATAATAAAAGGACGAATCGTTTTATCTTCCTTTCTCACGTCAACTTTCGCTTCCTCAAACCCCTCGGCTTTCGCGCGCATGCGCTTTGCCAAGAGCCGCAGCCTCCCGCCTTTGTGGGCAAAAAAGTTTGCTTTGTCCTTGTTCTCCTGGATCTTTTTCGCAAGCTGGGCATTTTTGCTGTTTTCTCTTTCTATGCGAGCGGCGATATCTTTAGCCACGTCAAAATAATTCCCCGCGTATTGTTCAATCTTTTTCGTAAACACATCAAGATACAAAACGCCGTCCGTAAACGAATTCAAGAAATCAGCGTCGTGCGAAATGACGATAACCGTTTTTGGGTACTTCTTGAGAAAATCCGTGAGATGTTCAATGCCCGCCTTGTCCAGATTGTTCGTCGGCTCGTCAAGAAGCAAAAGGTCCGGGTTCTGGATAAGCGCGGAGGCAAGAAGAAGCCGGACCTGCTGTCCGCCTGAAAATGATTTAATGATCCTCTCGTGCGGAGCCCTAAAGGACTGCGGTTTGTTACTAATCGCTTCGCTCTTAGACAAACCGGGAGCGCCAAGATGCACGACCTCAAGGACCGTATCAATCCTCGGGTCTATGTCGTACACATTCTCAGAAAAGCATCCCCGGAAGAATTCTCTCACTGTGAGATCCATCTGATCGCGGGGGATGACCTGACGCGCCGTCGCAACGGAAAGTCCCGCGCCAATACTCAACTTCCCCGAGTCGGGCTCCGCGGCTTTAATCATTAATCCAAAGAGCGTGCTCTTGCCGGCGCCGTTTTGCCCCATAAGGGCGACTTTCATTCCCCGACGCACCGAAAAGCTCACCTCATCTAAAATAGGATTATTGTGTCCGTATTTAAAAGATACGGCATCAAATCTGACGATGATTTCATTTTGAGACACGCCTTAGAGCATACCTCATCTTTCCAAAAATAGGAAGCCCTGCTTCAAAATGAGATCCGTTGAGCAATCAAACGAATATATAATCTAAAATTTTTCGCTCTAAATCGCCCCCGATGATTTTTATTTTCACTTTATCTCCGACGGAATATTTTCTCTTCCTTCTTGTCCCCACAAGAGAATAGGTTTCTTTGCTAAAAACGTAAAAATCATCTTTCATGTCTTTGAATTTCACCATGCCGCTGGCCTTGGTTCGCGACTCTTCCACGTATACTCCCCACGTCGTTATGCCCGAAATCACTCCTTCAAAAACGTGCCCTGTCTTACCCAGCATATATTCAACCTGCTTGTAAGCAACGGAGGATCTTTCGGCGTCCGTGGCATCAATCTCCCGCTGGGACAGTTCGGCCGCGAAATTATGATGCCAAGCGATCTCCTGGCTTCTTAAATGCCCGCCTTTCAAATGCCTTTCCAAAATGCGATGCACCAGCAAATCGGCATATCTTCTGATGGGAGAAGTAAAATGAGTGTAATTCTCCAGCGCCAGCCCGTAATGACCGATGTTTCTTATGGAATATATCGCCTTGGCCATGGATCTCATGGCAACGGTTTTCACCAGCGACTCTTCCGGCTTGCCTTTGATTTTCTCAAAAATTTCATTCAATTCTTTTGATGAGATGTTTTCTCCTTTGACCTCTATTTCATGCCCCAACATCCTCAAAAGAAACAAAAGCTCGTCTATGGCTTCTTTCTTTGGCGCGCCATGGATGCGGTAGACAGACGCTCCTTTATTTATTCTTTTTACTTCTCTGCTAAGATATGAGGCCACTTCCTTGTTGGCTAAAATCATAAACTCTTCCACAAGCTTGTGAACGTCAAGCCGCGGCTTTTGGGCGACGCTTAAGGGCTTTCCTTTCGCGTCAAGCTTGAATTTCACTTCCTCCTTGTCAAAATCAAGCGCCCCCATTTTCATTCTTTTGCCTCTCAATATCTTCGCTAACTCGTTCAAACGATTCAGTTCGTCATAATACCCGCCTTTTTTTTCATCCAGCGCTTTTTGCGCTTCTTCATACGCGAATCTTTTATTTGAGTTGATAATCGTCCTCCCGAGCCACGCTTTTTGAATATGCCCGCCTGAAGATATCGTCAAAACAGCCGCGAATGTCAATTTATCCTGGCCGGGATTCAAACTGCAAACATCATTAGACAAGACCTCCGGCAACATCGGAATGGTCCTGTCAACAAGATAAATAGAAACGCCCCGGCGGCGCGCTTCCTCGTCAAGACGGCCGCCCTCCCTTACATAATGCGACACATCGGCAATGTGCACTCCAATTTCAAATACGTCATCGGAAACTTTTTTAAACGAAAGAGCGTCATCAAAGTCCTTCGCGTCTTCCGGATCTATGGTAAACGTGGTGATTCTTCTGAAGTCCCTTCTTCCGTCGATATCTTTGCGCGGTATGGGTTTTGATATCTTCCCAAGCAGTTCCGCCTCTTTTTCAACCTTGGGCGGAAATTTCATCTGAAATCCCTTTTCAAGCACGATGGATTCCATCTCCGCGTCATTGTCTCCTTTCTTGCCGAGCACTTTCACGATCCTGCCTTCCGGATTTTTCTTTGGATCATCCCATTTTATGATCCGTACAAGAACTTTCCAATTGTTGCGGACACGTCCGGACTCGGCGGGTGAAATAAAAATATCCGTATACATTCTCTTGTCATCCGGAACGATAAAAGAAATGGCGCTTCCTTTTCTTTTGTCCACCGTTCCCACAAATTCCATTTTCGCCCTCCATAACACCCTGATGATTTCACCGTCAAGCCTTTCCTTTTCTATTTGAGGGAACACGAAAAACTCCACCTCATCGCCATGCAAGGCGGTGTTTAAAAATTGCGGCTCTATTTGAATATCCATATCAAATTCGGCGGATGTCACATAACCAGTACCCTTGGAAGTTATGCCGATAATCCCTTTTGCGACGGATTTTTTGCCTTCTTTTTTCATGATATATTTTTCCAATCCTCCATCTTATTATAAACAAAATCGGGGTGCATGTATACGCTCCTCAGGATAAAAAGGTAGCGCTTGAATAATTGCGCCATGAAAAAACTCCGATTTTCGGAGTTTTTTTATTTTAAAAATTTATTTCGCCAACGATTTTTCGTAAATCATCACTTCTTTGATCTGCTGTTCCGTCAGAACCTGGCCGAAAGCCGGCATTGATGAAGGCCTGCCCAGTCCAATGTATCCGCCGGCGCGAATCACCTTTAGGGTCGCTTCGTCATTATTGTACGTCATCCACGCGCTCTTTATCGTGAAATTCAAAGGCCGCGGAGACAAGCCAGAGCTGGCCGGTCCGTCGCCCATTCCCTTCTCTCCGTGGCAAACCGTGCAGTACGCCATAAAAACCGTTTTTCCGCGCTCAATTTCCGGAACGCCTACCGCGGGTTGATTAACGGCCGTAGAAGGCGCGGCCGGCGCGGATGTTTCGGCACCGCCTTTGTTGTAGCCCGGAAATAAAGCCGTGACTATTAAAAATATAACCGCGGCTTTAATAAAAATGGCCAAAACAACATAAGACCTGATTTTTAAATCTTCGCCCAATTTTTTACCCATCAACCTTCTCTCCTGTTAAAGAACGGTGATTTTAAAATAGAATAATACGAACAAAACGAACCGTCAAGGTCAACTTTTTTAAAAATTGATTTTAAACGAACTTTCTGATAGGTTGTAAATAACTCCTTAAAAACTGAAGAACGGGGAATAAATCAATGAGCAAGCGAACGCATTGGGCGCGCTGGCTGACTTTTTTCGGTTTTTTGCTTACGCTGAATCATTCTGAAGCGCTTGCGTCAGATGGCGCGGGTCAAAATATTTTTCAAAAATTTGACTGGCATCTAAAAAATGAAATTTCCTTGTTGCCGAGTTTTGAGCTTGATAAGGCGTACGGCTCATGGCCTCAAAACAAGGTGAATGAAAGAAATCTCGCCTTGCCGGAAAAAGTTTTTTACAAAACAACCACCGATTACCTGAACAATTTGCCGGCCGTGCAAAAAATTTACAGAGGAATCAATCGATTCGGCAAATTGGAAACCACGCTGGTTTTCGACACGGACATTACTCTTGACCCGAAACTCACTCCTTTGCAAATTCCGCCCGAACCGCCGAACCCAAGGATTGAACTGGGCTACGGCAAAAAACAAAAATTCGCGAAAATCGGCGTGAAGCTGAATATGGACAAGCCATTCAGCGCCGAGCCCCTGACGTATCTGCGCCTAAACTTAAAAACAACCAGCATTCAAGCACGCTTTTCGCCGACCGATCAAAAAACAATTTTTGAACTGACAAGCGAACGGCCGTCAATGAACTTGAAATACGGCATCAACTACAAAGTTCAAAAACAACAGCTCGACTTTTCCCTATACCGCCTGCTCTCAAGTAATGACATAATCCGAATCACTTCCGGATTTAATTTTGACTCATGCGAGTGGAAGGTCCAGATAGTACTTTTTTCTCCGATAAAATTTTAATCCCGCCGCTGACAATAACAGCAACCGGCGGGTTTTTGTTTTCTTTTAAAAAATATTTTTTAACCGCCTCAAAATCGCGTCCGCTTCCCGCAAGCGGAAGAGTTTCGCGACCAAAAAATAAATCGCCGCGCCTGCAACCGCGGCCGAAAAACCCTGAATAAACGCCGCCAAAAAAGTTTCTTCGCCCATAACCGCGGTCAAAACATAAAGCAGCGGATAAACGCCGGCGGCCATCGCGGCGGAAGCAATAAGCATTTTATAAACCGGCGACGCGATTTCTCCGTAACCAAAGCCGCCCAAACGCGAAGAAAGAAATTTTAACAAAAGCGACGTATTGAACAGCGATGAAACGGCAACGGCAACTGGCAAAGCAATAATTCTAAAATCGCCGGCGCTTCGCAGTCCGAAAACATCGGCTAAAAAATCTGATAAGAGATTGCCGAACGAAAATAAATAAATAAATAAAACGGCGAGAACGACGTTAACGCCGACGCTGACCGCTCCGATGACCGCGGGTGTTTTGGTATTCTGCAGAGCGTAAAACGACTTCGCGATCAAAGGGCTTAATCCTTGAGTCAGAACGCCAAAACAAAAAACACCCAAGATCGCCGCCGTCAGCCGGCCGTCAAGACGGCTGAATTGGCCGGTTCTCAAAACCAAATAAACGATTTGATCGCGCAAGAGGAAAAATAAAAAAGCCAACGGCAGCATAAAAAACACGATCTGACGGAACGTGGCGGAAAATCTGTCCTTAAAAACATTCAACTGCTTCTTCGCGGCCGCTCCCACCAAAGCGGGAAAAACGGCTGTTGAAAAAGCGACGCCGATTATGCCGACGGGCAGCGATTGAAGATTGTCGGCAAAACTGAATATCGTCAGACTGCCCGCTTTCAACGTTGAAATAATGGCCGTTATGACGATTGAATTTATCTGAAAAGTCGCGAGGCCGAGGGTTCTGGGAATCATCAAACGAAGAATTTTTTTGACTTCCGGAACCCAAAAATCGAGACGCGGGCGAAACTTAAAACCAAACTCCCGAATCGCCGGCAATTGAATCAAAAAATTCAAAAAGGCGCCCAAAACGACGCCCCAAGCAAGGCCGTAAATTCCGAAAAAATCAACCAAAAACAAAGCGCCGATAATAATGCCGATATTGTACATAATCGGCGCCAAAGACGTAATTAAAAAACGGCGAAATGTCTGAAGCAGGGCGGTCAAAAAACTGCTCAAACCGAGAAACAAGGGGCTCAAAAAAAGAATTCTGGACATCGCGACAACCTCGGCTTTTTTTGACGGATCAAATCCCGGAGCGATAAATTTGTCTATCAGAATCGGAGCGGCTAAAATCAGCAAAGCGGAAATAAAAATTAAAGAAAAAAGGAGGAAATTCAACGTCCGGGAAGCCGTTTCCCAGCCCCTTTGCTTATCAGAGCGGTAGGTCTCCAAAAAAATCGGTATAAAAGCCACGGAAATTGATCCAAAAATAAACAGATTAAAGACCAAATCGGGCAAGCGAAAGGCGGCGTAATAAACGTCAAGTTCGTCCCCGGCGCCGAATCTTCCCGCCAGAATTCTGTCGCGGAGGAGGCCGAGAATCCGGCTCAAAAGAGCAAAAAAGCCGACCAGAACGGCGGCTGAAGCGACGGATTTTGATTTTCCGTTTAATAAATTTAAAAGCATGATTTTAGATGAGGGGTTTACCGAATTTCAAACACTCCTCCGAAAAAATAATCCCTGTCCAACCGGCGTTCAAAACTCATTTCTCCGGCGTTGAACGGCAATTCTTCCGGATATTTAAGCGCGACGTTCAAATTTTTCGGAAAACTTAGCGTCCCGTGAAAATCGCTCGCGCCGCCCGGCTGTTTCTGAATGAGAACGCCGTAGGTCTGCCGTTCCTTGTTTAAATCAAGTTTAAACGGCAAACGATATTTGTAAGTCATCGTCACCGTTTCTCCCGGGCTGACGTAAACCCAATTTCCGAAAACCGTCTTGCTGGACTCTTCAAAAATTTCGGTGCCGGAATTTTCGTCTTTTCTCAAAGTATTTTCCGTTTTTTCCACTTCCGCGTCCCGCTCGAATCCGGCTTTATCATAATCAATCGGCGGAGCGTAAACATCGAGAGTGTGTCCTTTTGCTTCCAAAAGCTCCGAGCCAGAGGGAACGTAGACCCGAAGATAATTCGTGTTGACCCGATTCCACCAATCGTAAGGTAAATTTCCTCCTTTATGCTCGCGAACTATCGTCACTGTGTCAATAACAGAACCGTCTTCGCCGATATCGGAACGGTGCGTTATCGTTTCGTCAATCACCCTGTCGGTCTTATATCCGTTAATGTTGGATGAAACAACGGCCAGAAAATCTTTGTCGGTGTCTTTGATTTCTCCGGCCCACCCTCTTTCATGAACGAATTTCTCGATTTCCTCGTCAAAAGAAAAAATCATTATGTCTTTTTCATTCAAACTTTGATTGAGAATTTTCAAAACTTCCTGCCATTGCTCCAAATCAAGATCGGACAATTTTTCCATGAGCATCGGAAACAAATCGGTCAAAAATTGCTTCGGTTTGTTTAGTGTTTTATCGTAATTAATCTCAACTTCAAACTGAACAGCTTCGACGAAATTATCCGCGCCGATCGTCTGGCCGTATTCAGCCATCTCGATCGGCCCGGTAATTTCAAGCAATTTTTCCACAACCTTGGGCGTCAGGGCAACGACTTGATCCGGCGTCGGATTGCCGGTCTTTTCAAAAAACCAGGCGGCTTTGCGGGCCGAAGTCGGAAAATCAAAAAACCAATTGGAATCGTGAGTGCTCCAGGCGGTTGAAATTCTTTGAATCGGCCGGGGCGGGACGACGTTTACTTTAAGCTGTCCGTCAATGTCGAAAATGCCGTTAATCAAAATATTTTTCAAAAAACCGCGGTCGATTTCAAGCAAGCCGTAAGTGCCGATGAAACCGCCGGTGGCCCTAATTTCGCCTGGATTTTGGAAAAGCAAAAGATATTTTTGCGGTTTGTAATGCCCGAGAAGTTTCAGACCGATGTCGGACCAATTTAAAACCTCGTCCAAAATCCCGCCGACGGGGGCCAATTTTTCTTTCAATTCATTAGCCTCGCCCTGCACGTCGGAAGACAAACCGGAAAATGACGATTTATCCAGATTTTCCCGCACCGATTTTAAATTGCTTTGGGCCGACTTCAAATTTTCTTTCGCCCGAAAAAGCAGATCGGTAAAAGCCGCGCCGTCATTTTTACTTTCTGGGTCGGACAAAATAAACTGCAACAAATTTTGGCCGGTGAAAAGCTGGGCCGTTTGAGAAATTTTTTCTCCGGCGACGGAAAGATTTTCTCCGGCTTTCAGCAAAAACAAGGCCGAAAAAACGGTTCTGTCGGCCAAAAATTCCGGCACATTTTCTAAAATCAAATTCAGCGGCTTGCCCAATTTTTCAATCTCAAAAAGCGACTGGGAAAAATTTTTCCCGGCAAGAGCAAAACCGATCTCGGCCCGGAAAAAATCACCTTTGAAAATCGAATCGCCGGCCTGGCGTAAATTTTCGGAGGCGGAAAAGGCCTGAGTCATAAGCTGATCTTTTAACACCCATCCTTTCAGCGCGAAATTAACAAACGGAAAAATAACCGCGGCAAAAACAATGAGCAAAGCAAAACCAAACCATGATTTAAAAGAGGCGCCGGACTTCGCGCGCTTTGCGACTTCGGCGCGGCTTTGGACGGTTGCCGCGACCGGAGCAAACCGGCCATCGAATTTTTTCGGAAACGCGGAATTTTTTTTCACTCCGATCGGGCTGATTGCCGGAACAATCTTGAAATCCTCTCGCCGTGTCCGAAGCTCCTTATCCCTCTCTTCAATCTCGGAAATTTCCATCAAAATCTGTTCTCTTGAAGGAAAGAGTGCGAAAATCTGCGATTTTTTGATTTCGCCCCGCACTTTTACCCGTACGAATTCTGCTTTTGCCCCGCTCAGCGGGAATTTTTCCGCTCGGCTCTCCGGCCGTCGGTCGCGAAGATCAATCACCAAGGGAAGCTTCCCCGGCATTTCCATCTTTCTGATATCTCCGGTATGTTTTAAAATATGTGAACGCATAAAAATCGGAATAATTCTATTGTATCACATCCTCATTCATTTACTGCCTCTTTATATACTTTTAGTGTTTCTTCCGCCATTTTCCGCCAGCTGTATTTTTTTGCCTGCTCGAAACCAGTTTCAATCAGCCGCTTTCTCAACAGAGTGTCGCTCAGAACAGAAAAAATCGCTTTTGCCATCTCCCGGTGGTCGGCCGGATTGAAATAAACCGCCGCCCGGCCCAAAATTTCCGGCAAAGAACCGACCGAAGAAGACGCGACTGGCGCGCCGAAATTCATCGCTTCAAGGCCGACGAGCCCGAACCCTTCGGCAAAAGAAGGAATCGCGAAGACCTCCGCGGCTTTATAAAATAACGGCAGTTCTTCGTCCGGGATAAAGCCCGGCCGAATAATCCTTGAGCCGAGCTCCGATCTCTCCCACTCCTGCCGCGCTTCGGGATAAAAAGGATCTTCCTTTCCGCCCAAAACAAGTTCAATGTCCAATTTGTATTCTTTTATCAAAATGCCGAACGCCCGGATTAACCCCGTCAAATTTTTATGATTTCGCCAAACGCCGACGTAAAAGATGAACGGCTTTTTAATTCCGTATTTATTTTTCAAATTTTGAATTTGTCCTTCATTTACGCAAACTTTATCCTTCAAGCGAGCTCCTTCGTAAATCACCGTCATTTTGTCCGGCGAAACCGGATAATGCCTTAAAATATCCTGCTTTGTGTACTCCGAAACCGCGATAATTGTTTCCGCCTTCTTTAAAATATTTTTCAGCACGAACTCAAAAGCCAGCCGCCTGTGCCGCGAAGCGCCAACTTTATGGCCGGGAAAATATTTCGGCGTTAAATCATGAATCGTTACAACGCAAGGCCGCGGATAAAAAAGTGGGGCGTTAAAATGAGGAAAATGCATCAAATCAACTTGTTCCTTTAAAAATTGCCGAGGCAGGATTATCTGCTCTTTCCAGCCGTACCAGCCGGCCGAAACCCTGATTGTTTTTACTTTCGCGTTGTCGGAAAAAAAGTTGGAATACTCCGGCTCAAGCAAAAAAATCCGGTATTCGTTTTCCCTGTCCAGTTTCACGATTTCTTCAATTAAATGTTTTATGTAAATCCCGATGCCGGTCTGCGCCGCGCCGTACATTCGGGCATCAATGCCAATTTTCATAAATCAGTTATTAGTTAAAACGCGAAGCGTTTCCCGGGCGGTTTTTTCCCAGGAAAATTGCTTGGTTCTTTTCAGGCCCTTTCTGACCAGTTCTCTTCTAAGGGCAGCGTCGCTCAAAACAAACTCCATGGCCGCGGCCAGCTCGTCGATTTTATAAGGATCAATCATAATTCCGGCGTCTCCGACGATTTCGGGCAGCGAAGAAGCGTTTGAAGTTATCGTCGGAACGCCTGAAGCCATTGCTTCAAGCGGCGGGAAGCCGAATCCCTCAAAAAAACTCGGGTAAACGAATATTTTCGCCAAATTATAAATATAAGGCTTATCGACATCATCTATAAAACCGGTAAAAATGATTTTTTCTTTGAATTTTGAGGTTCGGGCGGTTTTGATTATGTCTTTAAAAAGCCAGCCGAGTCGGCCCGCGATTACCAGCCGCAGATCTTCGTTTTGAAATTGGCCGGCACAGCGTTCAAAGGCCTTAATCAGCGCGATAATGTTTTTTCTCGGTTCTATCGTCCCGAAGTAAAAAATAAAGTTATCCGGCAAATTATATTTTTTCTTTATGTGCTCGAGTTTCGGATCATTTTGCGGCCGCGGCTTGAAATTTTCGGCTATGCCGGAATGAATCACGAAAATTTTTTCCGGATTGATTTTCCAAAAATTCACCAAGTCCTGCTTTGTTGAATTTGACACGGCAATAATCTTGTCCGCCGCCCTTGCCTGATTTTTGATTCCCAAAGAAAGATGCCACCACCGCTTTCGCGGAGAAAAAAAATTCGGATAATGCCAAAAAGACAAATCATGAAAAGTAATCGTCCTTGGACAAGTTTTTGAAAGGGCGGAAATCAGGAAATGCGGACTGAACAAAACGTCAATGCCGCCGAGTAGCCGATCAATTTTCGGAAAATTAAAAAAATAAGAAAACGGATCAAAAACAAAGCGATTCGGCAGGCGAAATTCTCTCAATTCGGCGTTGGGAGCTTTCAGCCACGGATATTCAAGCGGGACCTTTGAAAAGGCGTTGTAAAAAAATTTATAACGCGCGTCCGGCTTCAAAGCGACCATGGAATCCAAAAGATTGAGAGCGTACTCCTCAATCCCTGTGCGGGCGCCTTTTGCCAAAACTCGTATATCAATGCCAATTTGCATAACACACTACAAACAACTTACAACTTACAACCGTTGTCAGTTGTTTGTTAAATATTCTTTTACAAACGCTAAAAATATGCCAAGGGCTAAGCCGGTTAACATTCCTAAAAACGCGACAACGCCGGTACGCCGCTCTTCTTGCTCAACGGCCAACTCTTCGGCCTTAATCGCAAACATCCGGGTTTTACCCAAATAATTAATGGATTTATCGGCTTCCGCCAAAACGGCCTGAGCCAAACGCCGGCCGTCTTCCTCGCTTTTTGCTTCGTATTTGACTTCCAAAAATTGAGGAGCGAATTTAATTACTTTAAAATTTTTAAAAACCTTTACTTGCGACGAAAGGGATTTCTGAGCGCTCGGACTTTGAAGCCAGGCGGTCAGCGCCTCGGCCGCGCCGTCCGACGCCTTAACGCTGTAATAAGGATCTTCAGCTTTCAGCGGAGCCGAAAATTCGACACTGGAACTGACAAACAAAGGCAAAGAGAACTGAAAAAACCGCTCTTTGGTTGCGGAGAAAAACAAAGCCGAAGCGAATGTTAAAGCGGCGATAACCGCAATCAAAATAAAATTATTTTTTAGTATTCGAAAGTAATCGTTATATTGCATAAAATTATTTCCACGTTTTAAGTTTTTCTTCAACAAACTCTTTTATCTTTTTTTTGAATATCTCCTTATCAAACTTCAGCGCTTCTTGCCGAACAAGCTCCGGCTCAAAGGACGAACGTTCAAATTTTTCGAGCGCTTTAATAAGCGCGGCCGGAGTCTGTTCTTCAAAAAAAAGACCGCTTACTCCCTCTTTCACGGTTTCCAGCGCCCCGCCGGATTTAAAGGCAATCACCGGCTTGCCGCACGCCATTGCCTCCACCGCCGTGATTCCGAAATCCTCCTCTTGAGGAAAAATCAGAGCTTTGGCTCCGGCCAAATATTCGCTTAATTTTTCGTCGCCGTCAACCTTTAAAAATTCAACGTTGGTTTTCGCTTTAAGCCGCAAACCTTTTTCGGCCGGGCCGCGGCCGATGATTTTCAAGGGCTGTTTGAACGAATTAAAGGCCTCGATCGCTATATCAAACCGCTTATAAGGCAGAAGCCGTCCGACCATCAGAAAATATTTTCCTGAATCCTTTTCGGCGGCCGAAAAATTTGAAACGTTCACCGGCGGATAAACGACTTCCGAATCCGCTCCGTAATATTTTTTAATTCTTCTTTGAACGAACTTGGAGTTGGCGATGAAATAATCAACCCTGTTGGCGGCTTCCCGATCCCAAATTCTGATGTAGTTCATAAAGAACGGAATGAATTTTTTCACCAAAGACGGATAATAAAACTCTTCAATGTATTTATGGCTGTCGTCCCATGCGTAGCGAATCGGAGTGTGGCAATAAGAAACATGCAGAGTGGACGGTTTGGTGACAATGCCTTTGGCGTAGCTTGCCGAATCGGACAAAACGACGTCGTACTTGGACAAATCAAATTGCTCCGCGGCAAAAGGCATCAGCAAAGGAAAAAGGCGGTGGCGGCTGCGGCTGAACGGCAATTTTTGCAAAAACGAGGTGTAAATTCTGCGGCCTTTAAACCGCCCATGCGTCAATTTTTCGTCGTAAAGCAAAGTGTAAATCGGCGCTTTCGGCCAAATCTCCAAAAATGCCTCAAGCACCTGTTCGGCTCCTCCGCGTTCAATAAGATAGTCGTGAACTAAAGCAATTCGCATATTTATTGTTTGTGTTTCTTAAACAGCACCGCGAATGGCGTTTTAAGCATAATTTTAAAATCGAGCGCCAGCGACCAATTTTCAATGTAATAAGCGTCAAGCTTCACCTCTTCTTCAAAATCCAAATCCGAGCGTCCGGAAATTTGCGCCAAACCGGTGATTCCCGGTTTCACGTTGAACACAACTTGATGTCGCCTTTCATATTGAGCGACCTCCTTGGGCATGTGGGGTCTGGGACCGACCAAACTCATCTCGCCTTTTAAAACATTAAAAAACTGCGGCAGTTCGTCCAAACTGGTCTTCTCCAAAAAACGTCCGATTTTTGTTCTCCTGGGATCGTTCAAAATTTTAAAAACCGGACCAGGCTTGCTTTTTTCATCCCGCAGCCGTTCCTCGTATGTGTCGGCTTTTCCGGCGTTCGGATAATAAGGGCCGGTGCAATATTCAAATTTCATCGAACGGAATTTATAAGTGTCAAAAACGCCTTTTTGTCCCACCCGTTGATTGCGGTATGTCACCGGTCCCGGCGAGTCTAGTTTTACGGCCAAAGCGATGAGCGCCATCAGAGGGGCGAAAAATATTATGCCGAAAAGCGAGCCGATGACGTCAATGATTTTTTTTATTATTTTTCCCCATCCTTCAAGCGCCGTTCTTTTCAATTCAATCAAAGGCAGACCGGTAAAGGTGTCGACGCCGACGTTGGTCGTCAAGGCCTGAAAGAGATTCGGGACGTATTTGAAAGTCAGGCGCGTTTCGTTGCAGAAATCAATAAGTTCAAGCACTTTCTCTTTCGGATAATCCGGATCGGCCAGAATCACCTCGTCAATTCCGGGATTGTCGACCGCTTGCCGGACTTCGGCGATGTCCGGCTGAAAAAGATGTTTAACAATTTTATAGCCCGAAGCCGGCTCGGTTTCTATTTGTTCAACGATCAACCGACTTAAATCGTCTTTGCCTATCACCAAAACCTTGTGGCTTCCGAAATCATAATGCACAAGGAGGTATTTTTGAACTTGCCGCATAATTATCCGGCCAGCCATCACGAACACGACGGCGAAAAACCAGGCGACCAAAATTATAAACCGCGAATCAAAAAACTCCCCCCTTAAAAAGATGAAGACGACCACGGCCATAAAGCCGGCCGCCGAAGCCGTAACCAGCCCAAAAAATTCTTCAATCGTGCTTCTCGTTATTTTTAATTTATAAAGCCCGGCCAGAGCGAAAATTATAAGCCATAAAGGAATAATAAGCGAAAGAATCAAAAGATATTCCCGCAAGGGCAAATTAAAACGAACCGGCAAAAAACCGCTGATTAAAGAACCGGTTCGCAAAAAATAAGCGGTCAGACCGGCCGCGAAGAGCATCAAAAAATCCGTCGGCACAAGAAGAGCGCTGAAAATGAGTTCCGAGCGTTTCATATATTGTTTATGTTGTTATTGTATGTGAAAGGAAAGGTAAAATCAAGGATTAATTTCCCGCATAATCAAGTTATATGCGGGATTAAAAATGACCGCTTAAAAGCGGTCATTTTTGCCGGCGAACCTGTAAGCCGAATTCTGTGGTCGCCTAAGGCGACCGATGATCATTTATCTGGGCCCGCGATCGCTCGCGGGCTCAAGCGAGCTACTTTTCGTCACCCCGCCGAGGCGGGATGGTTTGCTCTTGCACCGGATAGGGTTTGCCGTCGCTTATCGTCACCGATAAGGAAAAGATATAGCTCCTTAAAAAGGAACACTATCTTACTTTTCACCTTTCGCCCCGTTGAAACGGGACTAGTATCGTCTCTGTGGCACTTTCCCTGGGCTTGGCTTTTAAAAAATTTTTGTCTTAAGAACAAAACTTTTTTAGAAGTTACTCCCGGTTGCCGTTAGCAACTATCCGCTTCTCCGCCGAAGGGCGGAGGGTGTTCGGACTTTCCTCTATCTTCCGACACAATATCGGAAAACAGCGATCATCCGGTTCACCGGCAATATAATATTACCAGAAAAATGAAAAAAGTCAAGAGCTTGCTCCGCGTTAAAACAAAGTTGACGTCGCCTGATCCAGCGTTTTATTGACCAGCGCGTCGGCTTGAGCGTTCTGCTCCCGCGGAACGTGCTTAAAAACAATTGATTTAAAATATGTCTTGAGATTCCAGACGTGGCGGAAAAGGAGCCAAAGCCGTTCCTCGTGAAATTCATATTCGCCGCTCATCTGCCTGACCGCGAGTTCCGAGTCCATCCGTACTTCAACGTCGGTCTTTAAACATTCTTCTTTGCCGAGCAACGCCTTGGCTTTTTTCAGCGCGTGAATCACGCCTTCATACTCGGCCTCGTTGTTCGTCCGTTTATCCAAATACTCTCCTTTTTCAACAACCCTGCCATCCGGCAAGCGTAATACGAAGCCAATGGCCGCCGGACCCGGATTGCCTCTTGAGCCGCCGTCGGCGTTGATAATAAGTTTCGCCATAATTTAAAACCTTGATTTCAAATATCCTATCCGCCTCAGCCAATAATCGTTCTCCCACTCCCAAAGGGTCTTCGCGGCCAGAAACGCTTTGATGTCGTCGTAAAAATAAGGAAACTCTTTAAGCTCAACCTCTCCCGTCAAATCCCCCCATTCGTGCTCCGACTCCGGACAAACCGGAACGCCGTTTGACTTTCCGTTTCTTATTTTGCTCCGGCCGCCCTTTTCACGCAATTTCGCTCCGCATTTCCGGCAAATTTTCTGCTGGTCAATACGCAAAATCCAGCGCGTTTCAATCTCCCTGGGAAGAGCAAGCGCGCGCCTGATTTCAAACTCCTGCAGAGCGTTAACATACGCCGCGGTTTGCAGGTTATAATCCGAGTAAAAATACGCCGATGTTTTTATGTCCAAAACGCCGAATTTTCCGCCGAAAGAGGCCAGCGCGTCCACGGTGCCGGCGTAGCGCTGGCGCGCCGACCAAACCCGCCGTTCAATGAAATCCGGATGAAAAACCACCCCCCACGTTTCCCTGAATTCGTTGACCGCGTCTATCGCCGGCCTTATCCGCTCCGGGATTTCCGTTTTTTCGCCGAGCAGAAGTTTTCCAACGATTTCATGAATGAGCGATCCTTCAACCGCCGATTTGTTCTTCACCTCTTCGGCCGAAGAATAACTGTCCATTTCTTTAAAAAACATTTCCAAAGCCGGCTTATTTTTAATTTCAAGAATCCTGGTCACCCGAGGATACCAGACTCCGTTGATTTCATATCCGCACGTCTCTTTAAAATTTTCGATGTTTTGATAGCGCATAAAGAAAAAAACTTGCCTTAATTATTTGTATAATACCCCAAACTTTCCAAACCGGGCAATTTGTTTCCGCTTAAAAATTCAAGCAGAGCGCCGCCGCCGGTTGAAACATGGTTGAATTTATCCGTTAAATTCAGCTTGCCCAAAACCGCGATCGTTTCTCCGCCACCGACGATTGAATAAGCGGAACTCGCGGCAACGCTTTGGGCGATAAAATACGACCCTCTGGCGAATTGTTCCACTTCAAACAGCCCGATGGGGCCGTTCCAAATTATTGTCTTGGCGTTGTGAATAATTTTATCAAAAAGCACCAAGCTGTCCGGCCCGATGTCGAAAATTTTCTCGCCATTTTTCACTCCCCCAACCCCGCAAACTCTCACCGGCCTTTCCCCGGACTCGGAGGATGAAACGATGACGTCCACCGGCAAATGAAGCTTTGGGCTCGTTATTTCAACCTTTTTTAACGGCTCAATCATCTCCTCTTCAACGAAAGATTTTCCCACGCTTAACCCCTTTGCCTTCAAAACCGTGTTGGCCAAAGCCCCGCCGAGAATCACGTCGTCGGCCAAATTTAAAAACCGTTCTATGAGTTTGATTTTCGTCGAAATCTTCGCGCCGCCGACAATCACGGCAAGGGGCCTGTCCGGGGAAGTCGTTGCCTGCTCCAAAACGTTAGTTTCTTTTTCCAAAAGGAGGCCGGCGTATGAAGGTAAAAATTTCGTAATGCCAACAACCGAGGCGTGGGGACGATGACAAACGCCAAAAGCGTCGTTTACGTAAATTTGAGCCAAGCGAGCCAATTTTTCGGCAAACTCAAGATCGTTCTTTTTTTCTTCCGGATGCCTGCGAAGATTCTCCAAAAAAAGAATCTGCCCGTTTTTCATAGCCCTTACCTTTTCTTCGACTTGCTTGCCGGCGCACTCGCCGACAAATCGCACTTTCTTTTTAAGCAATTTTTCCAAACGCCGGCTGACCGGCCGCAAACTTTCCTTTCCATCGCCCAAATGGCTGGCAATGATAATCTTGGCCTTATTTTTTAAAAGATGCTTTATCGTCGGCAAAGCCGCGCGGATTCTAAAATCATCGGCGATTCTCGTCGTCCCGCCTTTTTTAACCAAGACGACATTGAAATCAACCCTGAGCAAGACCTTTTTATTTTTAACATCGGCGGATTTAATCGTCAACATAGTTATAAGTATAACAACTTTCGTGAAAATTAAAAATCCCTTGTTTAAGCAAGGGATTTTAAAGAATCTTAACGCGGACAAAAGAATTCTATCCCATCAAGTCCTTTTTCTTTTCTTCAAACTCTTTCTTGTCGATTTCGCCCCGGGCGTAACGTTCTTTAAGAATGTCCATGGCCTGCTTGGCCGCCGGCCCTTCTTTCTTTTCTCCGAATTGCTCGATAAGCCATTTAATAAAAACGACAATCGCCGTAATTATCAAAACCCACCAGACAAGCATAAAGACCCAGCCGAAAAAAATGTTGCCGTAATGCATACTTGGATATTGAGAATATAAATCAACGGAAAGCGACCCATCCTGCCCGGGCGAAACCGGACCGGACCATCCCGCCGGACCGAAAGGCGGGGATCCTCCCGCCATCATTCCAAAAGGAGAAAGCATCCAGAACTTTTCTCCGAAAGTTTCCGAAGCCGAGCTTGTATCGCTGGAATCGAGCGGCGATTCCAATTCGCAAGCGTTCGCGCCTAAAACAAAGAAAGAAAAAAACGCGAAAGAAATGAAAATCGTTAAAAATGTTTTCCTCATAAATATGCTTCCTTCCGTTTAAATTTTACCACAAATCTCAAAATTGCCGTAACCGTCATTGAACCGGCGCCTCAACGGGGTCAAGAATTTTCTTAAACTCCTCATAGCTTCGCGGATTTTGCAATTTTTTGCCGTTCAGAAAGAACGTAGGAGTGGAGTTGACCTTAGCGTTAAGACCACTTTGATAATCCTTTTCAACTTTTGCTTTCACTTCGGCGGAATCAATATCTTTTTGAAATTGTTCGGCAACGAGATTCAGAGACGCCGCGTATTTCGCGAAAAACGCCCGGGCGTCTTCGCTGTCCGACCATTCTTTTTGACCTTCAAAAATCAAATCGTGCATCTCCCAAAACTTGTCCTGTTTGCCGGCGGCTTCGGCCGCATAAGAGGCAAGCTCGGCGTTTTTATGCTGGTCAAGCGGAAAATGGCGATAAACAAAGAGAACTTTGTCTCCGAATTCCTGGCTTAATTGTTTGACAAGCGGATAATAAGCCCCACAAGCCGGACATTGAAAATCGCTGTACTCAATTAAAGTCGCGGCCGCTTCTTTGTTTCCTTTCGTCCAATCGCTCTCGCTGACCGAAAAAACGGATGAAGCGGATGAATTGCCGCCGTCTGAATCATTGTTGGAAGCTAATTTGACCGTTCCGAAAATCGCGCCGCCGACGCCGAGCAAAACGCATGAATAAAGAACCATCCGGCGCAAGGACTGTTTCCGCCAGCCGGCGGATTCGCGTCCGGTTTTTTCTGTTCTTTTTTCCTGACGCCGCAATTCCCGGCGCTCTTTTTTGGTGATATTTTGATCGTCAATCATATTACACTTTTTTACTGCCCCATTGTAGCACCGCTTTTCCTTCCGCGCAATACTCGCGAATTAAAAAACTCCTGGTAATTTTTACCAAGAGCTTAACATTCTTTTAAATTTCGTCAATAATAAGATTGACTAAAAAGCGGTTCTTGAGTAGTGTTTTAATATTGCTTTTGTTCCTTAACAACCAAGGAGAAGAATGGCAAGAAAGAATGATTTGTTGCTTAGGGCTTTTTTATTTGCTATCGCGCTTATTCTGGCCTTGTTTTGTTTTATTTTAATCAAAGGAAAGCTTGCTTTCGGGACTGATTTTCCGGCCATGGTAAACGTTTCGTCTACCTTCGCCAATCCCGCGAATGTCAAAGCCCTTTATCTGACATCAGATACGGTTCGCAATCCAAAAAAAATGTTCCTAATAAACAAATTGCTTGACGAAACCGAGCTGAACGGCGTAATTATCGACGTTAAAGTCGGCAAGCCGGCGATTGACAAAGAATTGGAAAAAATCGTCGCGGACTTTAACCGGCGCGGCGTTTGGACAATCGCCAGAATCGTCGTAATGCAGGATAGCCGGCTGGCAACGCGAAGGCCGGAACTTGCCATAAAAAACTCCAAAGGAGAACTCTGGCGTTCCGGAAAAAGGGAATGGCAAAGATATTGGGTGGACCCGGCTTCAAAGGAAGTTGTTGATTACAATATTCAAATTGCCAAACAAGCGATTGACGCGGGTTTCAAAGAAATCCAGTTTGACTACATCCGCTTTCCGTCTGACGGCAACATGAGAGACATAGTTTACCCTCATTACAAAGGTGGCTCTAAATACGAAGTAATGGACAAATTTTTTGCCCGGCTAACATCGGAATTAAAAGCATACCGCCCTGAAATCGTTTTAAGCGTTGATATTTTCGGCGAGGCCTATGTCAACGGCCGCGGATCCGGAATCGGACAGGATTTGAAAAACATTGAAAAATATTTTGACGTTATCTCTCCGATGAATTACCCTTCTCATTTCAACTGCGGAGAATTCG
>Ga0209521_10000239_pt1 | contig 39332 bp, 38 predicted proteins | sample Rifsed19ft4_FD_184016 | JGI IMG/M metagenome (GOLD analysis project Ga0209521, IMG submission 184016) | Soil microbial communities from Rifle, Colorado, USA - sediment 19ft 4 (version 2) | ecosystem: Environmental > Terrestrial > Deep subsurface > Rock core/Sediment | place: Rifle, Colorado...
TTAAGTTAAAAGTTGACGCTGTAGTGCCAGTGCCGGACACAGCTACGTCTGTGGCTTTGGGTTATAGTGAAATTTCAGGCATTCCTATCGAAATGGCTTTGATCAAAAATCGTTATGTACATAGAACTTTCATAGAGCCGGACCAGAAATCCCGTCGTAACAGCGTGGCGCTCAAGCTTATTCCTCTGCCGCAAGTGTTAAAAGGTAAAAAAATAGTATTAATAGATGACTCTATTGTAAGGGGAAATACGTGCAGAAAATTAGTCAAAAGACTCTTTGACGCAGGGACAAAAGAGGTACACCTTTTAATATCTTCTCCGCCGGTGCGTTTTCCGGACTTTTACGGTATCGACACTCCCGACCAAAAAGAACTTATTGCCTCGCATAAAACTGTGGAAGAAATCCGTAAATTTATCGGCGCCACAAGTTTGCACTTTTTATCTCTTGGCGGTCTTATAAAATCTATCGGCCTGCCAAGGAATCAACTTTCTCTTTCATTGTTTAACGGAGTGTACCCAATTGATTTAAAAGAACGAAAGAAAGAAATAAATTATGATGTTCCAAAAAACTAAAACGTCCAAAAAGACTAAATTAGCACTTTTGGTTCACGAAGGAGGTACTCAAACTAATCTAAAAGCAATACGGGAGGCGATTGATAATGCTAGAATAAATGCTGAAATTTCTGCGGTAATTTCTGATAGCCAAGATGCGACACCAATACTGGAGAGAGTGTCTCCAGACTATATATGTCTTGCTGGTTGGAAAAAAATTATTCCCGACGAAATAACTGAAAAATACGCAAATAAAATACTGAACATACATCCAGGTTTAATTCCGGATATAGTGGACGGAAAAGTATTAAATCCTGACAATACCAAAGCTTTATGGAATAAGGGAATGTACGGCAATAAAGCCATACAAAATTTCTTAGACCAAAAAGCCACTTACGCAGGCTCATCTCTCCATTTTTTAACTAACGAATTTGATTTTGGTCCGGTACTAGGAAAAACTTTTGAAAAAATTGAACCCGACGATACTGTGGAATCCTTATATGCTAGACTTAAGAAAAAAGAAAATGAACTTTATGTGGAAGTTTTAGAAAAATTATGCAAAACAAGTTAAAAATTTTAATAATTGGCGCTGGTGGGGGACGGGAGCATGCACTAGGCTGGAAAATAGCCCAGTCGGGAAGAGCGGGAGAATTATTTTTCGCCAGAGGTAATGCAGGTACAGCGCAGATTGGCACCAACTTGGATATAAAAGAGACAGATACATCAGCGCTTTCAAATTTTGCAAAAGAGGAAAAAATAGATATTACTTTGGTAGCATCAGATGATGCGCTAGCAGCTGGAGTGGTAGATGAATTCAGGCAAGCTGGTTTAAAAATCTGGGGCCCAACAAAAATAGCATCGAAATTAGAATGGTCAAAAGCATTTGCTAAAGACTTTATGCAGAGACACGACTTGCCTACAGCAAAATTTAGAGTTTTCAATAATTTTGAAAAGGCAAACGAATACCTCAAAGAGCAACCATTGCCTATTGTAGTAAAAGCAGATGGTTTGGCTTTGGGTAAAGGCGTGGTGATTTGCCATAGTGTTGAAGAAGCATATGGAGCCCTAGAAAATATAATGGTAAAAAAGATATTCGCAGATTCAGGCAATACCGTAGTCATAGAAGAATTCCTAGTCGGACCAGAGATCTCAATTCATGCGTTGTCAGATGGAAAAAATTATGATATTTTTCCTCCTTCGCAAGATCATAAGAGAATAGGTGAAAACGACATGGGACCAAATACTGCAGGCATGGGCACCATCGCTCCACTGCCATTTGTAGATGAAGAAATAATGAAAAAGATAGATAAGGACATAATCGCTCCCACCTTAGAAGCTATGAGAAAAGAAGGAACTCCTTTTGAAGGCATACTATATCCGAGCCTTATGCTCACTAAAGATGGTCCAAAGATTATAGAATTTAACGCACGCTTTGGTGACCCAGAAGCACAAACTTATATGAGGCTTTTAGATACTGATTTATTAGATATTATTGAGGCCTGTGTTGATAAAAAATTAAACAAGACAAAAATTAAATGGAAAAATAGCTTTGCCTGCAATATTGCGCTGGCCTCAGGCGGATACCCAGGAAACTATATAAAGGGTAAAATAATTTCTGGTATTGAAGAAGTTAAATTGCAAAAAGATATAATAATTTTTCACGCTAACACAAAAGTCGAAGGAGAAAAATTAGTCACCAGTGGCGGACGAGTGCTCGGAATTTCAAGTGTTGGCGATACTCTTGTCGAGGCACTTGCTAAAGCCTACAAAGCTATAGAGAAAATCTCGTTTGAAGGGATGCAATACAGAAAAGATATAGGAAAGTCAGCTCTTGATTTGGAAAAAACTAATTATCCCAATTAAAAAACTGGTCTCGGTCCGGACCGGTGCCGACTGATACAATTTTAACATTAAGGTCAGAAAGTTTCTTTTGAATGTAATTTAAATAAGAAGTCAACTCTTTCGAAACTTTTCTTTTACTTTTGACTCCATAATTAGCATATCCCCAGCCCGGCATGTTTTCTGTGACTACGTCCGTCACTTGATTTAAGTAAAGCGGAAATTCTTTTAAGGTTTTTTTATTTTGTTTATATCCGGTTACAACTTTTATTTTGTCACTTAGGCAAATATCGGCTTTATTTATAAAAATCTTATTAGCTCCAGAAAGTCCGATAGCGTAGCGTAATGCAAATAAATCGAGCCAGCCGCACATTCTGGGGCGTCCAGTGGTGGCGCCAAATTCATTCCCCGCATCTCGAAAGAGTTTTTCTATTTTATCGTCTTTCATTCGGCTTGGGAAACTTCCAGAGCCGACTTTGGTGGTATAGGCTTTTATAACTCCATAAATGTTTTTTAGAGCAGTATGAGGCACACCCAGCCCGAGGCATACATTCGCTGGCAGGGTATTAGAACTTGTAACGTTAGGGTAATCTCCGAAATCCACATCTAGCATGACCGCTTGCGCCCCTTCGGCTAAAATATTTTTTCCTTCTCTTAATCTTTTTTGTATTGAAAAAGACACATCGCAAATTTTTAATTTTTTTAGTTCTTTTAAAGCTTCTAACCATTTAGTTCTGGCTTCTTTTATTTTTTGCTCCGGTATTTCAAAGCCATACTCTTTCTTGTACATCTTTAAAAGATTCATGTGGAACTTTGAAAGTATTGCTTCTTTTTTAGTAAAATCCGGCGACAGCACATCACCGACTAAAAGCACTCTCCTCGCTCGCACGTCGCTATAAGTGGGTCCTATGCCTCTCGAAGTAGTGCCTATTTGAGTTCCGAGCTTTTTTCTTCTGTACTCGTCGGCCTGGTCCAAAAATATATGCAAATACGAAACCAGCTTGGCGCGGTTTGAAATATAAAGTCGAGGAGTTACATTGAAGCCCAAGCTTTTTAGTTCTGAAATCTCTTTAATCAAAGATATGGCGTCCACCACCACGCCATTACCCACATAAAGTTCTATTCCTTTTTGAAAACATCCGGAGGGCACAATATGCCCGACGAAAGTTCTGTCTCCTAGCTTCAAAGTATGACCCGCGTTTGCTCCACCTTGGAAACGAGCAACCCCAGAATAAGCTCCGTGAGATAAAAGTTCATCTATATTTTTGCCTTTCCCTTCATCTCCCCACTGTAAACCGACAACAACGTCAATAAATCCTTTTTTCATAATTTAGCTTCCTGTGCTGTAGTTAGGGGCTTCTTTGGTAATGATAACATCGTGCGGATGGCTCTCTTCTATTCCAGAGTTTGTGATTCTAACAAACTTGGCTTTTTTCTGCAGAGTTTTAATATCTTTTGCTCCGCAGTACCCCATACCAGCTCGTAGCCCTCCTACTAGCTGGTACATTACTTCAGAAAGTCCACCCTTAAAAGAAACTCGGCCAACAATCCCTTCGGGCACGAGTTTCTTAATATCATCTTCTGTATCTTGGAAGTATCTGTCTTTAGAGCCGAGCTGCATTGCGTCAATAGAGCCCATGCCACGATAAGTTTTATATTTTCTGCTTTCGTAAATCACTGTTTCCCCGGGAGATTCTTCAACTCCGGCAAAAAGCGAGCCGGCCATCACAGAGCTGGCTCCAGCCGCAATGGCCTTTGGTATATCTCCGGTAAAACGAATTCCTCCGTCGGCAATAACTGGCACACCTGAATTTTTAATAGCTTGCGCAACTTCATATACGGCAGAAAATTGAGGATAGCCTACGCCAGTAATAATACGAGTAGTGCAGATTGACCCCGGCCCTATGCCGACTTTTACGGCATCGGCTCCGGCCTTTACCAAGTCTTTGGCTCCCTCTCCCGTTGCCACATTACCAACTATAACTTCTAATTTCGGGAATTCTTTTTTTATTTTCTTCAACATTTGAATTACTCCTTTTGAATGGCCATGGGCGGTGTCGATGACTACTACATCAACTCCATTTTTGTCTAAAATTTTTACTCTCTCTAAAGTATCTTGTGCTACTCCAACTGCCGCACCTACCCGCAGACGCCCTAAGCTGTCTCTGCAGGAATTCGGTCGAGATTTTACTTTCATTATGTCTTTATAAGTTATAAGACCAATGAGTTTATTTTGTTTATCAACTAAAGGCAACTTTTCAACTTTATGCTGTGTTAGTATTTTTTCTGCTTCTGCTAAATCCGTACCGAGACTACCTGTTACTAAATTTGTCTTAGTCATAACTTCTAAAACAGTAAGTTCTAAATTTTCCTGAAATCGTAAATCGCGATTAGTTAAAATTCCCTTCAAGACCATGTTTTTATCAACTATCGGAATACCCCCAATTTTATTTTCTTTCATAATATCAAGAGCTTCCTTTAGTAAGGCATGTCCTTCTAAAGTTATGGGGTCGTGAATCATGCCACTTTCAGAACGCTTAACTTTGCGGACTTCTTCTGCTTGCTTTTCCTTACTCATATTTTTATGAATAATGCCTATGCCTCCTTCCTGTGCCATAGCTATGGCCAATGCTGCTTCAGTAACAGTATCCATAGCGGCGGAAACGATCGGAACATTTAGTTTTATCTTTTTAGTCAGATTTGAAGATATGTCAACTTCTCTAGGTAAGACTTCCGAGTACAAAGGCACTAGGAGAACATCGTCATAAGTAAGGCCTTCTTTGAAATTTTCGCTTATTGTTCCTTTTGTTTTGGAAGTCATAATGTATATTATGTATATTAACATAAAATTTGAGTAAGGCAATTATTGTGCTAATATGGTTTATTATATGAAAAAGAAAATCACTTCAGCGTTGATTTCAGTTTTCAGCAAAGATGGACTTGAAGATATTGTAAAGCTCCTTTCTAAACACGGAGTAAAGATTATTTCTACAGGTGGTACTGCCGAATTTATACGTAAACATAATATATCCGTGACTGAGGTAGAAACTATTGCCAAATTTCCGGCAATTTTTGGTGGCAGAGTTAAAACACTTCAACCGCAAATTTTTGGTGGCATTTTAAATAGGAGAGACAACAAAGAAGACCAGAAGGAAAAAGCTGAACATAAAATAGAAGACATAGACTTAGTAATTGTAGATTTGTATCCATTTGAGGAAACACTTGCAAGTGGTGCGAATGAAGAAAACATTATTGAAAAAATTGATATAGGAGGAATATCTCTTATTCGCGCGGCAGCTAAAAACTTTAATGATGTAGTTGTAATATCATCAAAACATCAATACCAAGAGCTAACTAATATATTGAACTTAGGAAATGAAACAAGTCTGGAAGAACGCAGAAAGTTTGCCGGTGCTGGGTTTGAAGTAACAAGCAAATATGATGCTGCGATAAGAGGATATTTCCAAGGCACATCACTGCGTTATGGAGAGAATCCACATCAAAAAGCGGAGTTTGTGGGGAACTTGGAAGAAAGTTTTACCCAACTTCACGGAAAAGAACTTTCTTATAATAATCTCATAGACACAGAAGCTGCAATTTTGACGGTGACTGATTTCCAAAAGCCTGCTTTCGCTATTATCAAACACATGAATGCTTGTGGCCTTGCTGTCAGGGAAGAAGGGGAATTATTTGAAGCTTATAAGGCCGCCTATGATGCAGACCCTGTCTCAGCATTTGGTGGCATACTCGCGGCCAACAGAACTATTACTGAAGACATCGCCAAACTTATCAAAGAAGTTAAACTTTTTATCGAAGTAATAATTGCTCCAGACTTTTCGAAAGAAGCTCTAGCTATATTAATGGAGAAAAAAGATTGCCGAATTTTAAAATGGAATAATCCAAACCTGCCAACAAAACAAAATCGTACTTGCTTTACCGGAATTTTGTCGCAAGACCGAGATACACACGTGGAAACAGGAGAGGACTTAACAGTAGTGACGAAACGCGCGCCGGACGAAAGAGAAAGAAAAGATTTATTAATTGCCGCAGTGACTACAAAACATTTAAAATCAAATTCTGTTGCGTTGGTGAAAGATGGCACGCTTCTTGCTATGGGTTGTGGGCAAACTTCGCGCATTGATGCCTTAAAGCAGGCAATAGATAAAGCCCAAAGAATACAGCAATTTGGATTCTCACTTCAAGGTGCAGTGCTCTCTTCGGAAGCATTCTTTCCATTTCCTGATTGTGTAGAATTGGCTGCTAAAGTGGGAGTTACTGCCGTAATTCAGCCAGGAGGCTCGAAAAACGACCAAGCATCCATAGACATGGCTGACAAATATAATCTGGCAATGGCAACAACTGGGTTTAGACATTTCAAACATTAATTTTTTAGCTTGTATCATTTTGTAAAAATGCTAGAATAATTTTATGACAAAAAACCCGAAGGTAGGCATTATTATGGGCTCAGATACGGATTTAGCAATCTTTGCTGAATCAGGAGGAATACTTGAAGAATTCGGAATTCCTTATGAAATCACAGTGGCCTCAGCTCATCGCGCGCCTAATTTAGTCCATAAATATATTACGACCGCTAAAGCTCGCGGAATTAAAGTTATCGTAGCTGGCGCAGGCGGCGCAGCGCACTTAGCCGGAGTGTGCGCCTCTCTGACAACACTTCCAGTCATCGGAGTCCCAACTAAAGCGAAAACTTTAGACGGGCTTGACTCTTTGCTTTCAACAGCCCAGATGCCTCCAGGAGTGCCAGTAGCCACCGTCGGCATCAATGCCGGAAAAAATGCCGGAATTTTAGCTGTTCAGATATTGGCAACAAGTGATAAAAATCTGGAAGAGAAATTGGTTGTATATAAAAACAAACTTGAACAAGACAATAAAACAAAAGGAGAAAAATTAGGAAAAATCGGCTATAAAAAATATTTAGATAAATAAAAATGACGAACAAAAAAAATGAATACGCAAAGGCGGGTGTAGATTATACTGTCATGGAGCCATTTAAGATGGCGATGATTGAAGCCGGTAAAAAAACACTAAAATTCCCCAATAAAAGGGGAGTCTTTATAAATAAAGATGCAACACATGCCCATGGCGCAGTATTTGAATATCGTGGTAAAGAGCCACATATTTGGTGCCAAACACAGGAAGATCTAGGAAATAAAAACTGGATTGCCGAATGGATGTATCAAAAAACTGGCAAATCTTATTACGAATCCATAGCTATCGACACAGCACTGATTGTGGTAAATGACGTCATAGCCCAGGGCGCTATGCCGGTGGTTTTCACAGATCAACTGGAAGCAAGTAGAAGCGATTGGTATAAAGATAAAAAACGAGCGCAAGATTTCGCAAATGGTTTTCTAAAAATCTGCCGTGAAGTAGGCATGGCTCTGCCGGCAGGAGAATCTGCCAGCGTAACTTATATAATAAATCCAAAAGCTCCGGTTAAAGAAATAGTCAGCTTGAGCGGTTCAGTCATCGGAATAGTGACGCCTAAAGAAAATTTAATTACTGGTCAAGATTTGACTGTCGGTGACCATATTATCGGCGTAGCTTCTTCGGGACTTCACGCCAACGGAATTAGCTTAGTTATTAAAAAAGCACTCGAACTCCCCAAACAATTTTTAACAAAGCTCCCGAATGGCAAGACTCTGGGCGAAGAAGCGCTTATTCCTACCCGCTCATACGTAGCTCTGATTGAAGCCTTGCTTAAAAATAAAATAAAAATTCACGCTCTACTCCCAGGGACAGGGGATGGAGTAGGTAAAATTGCTTTTGATAAGAGACCATTTACTTACAGAATTCATTCTTGGCTTAGTATTCCGCCTTTGTTTAAATTTTTTCATGAACAGTTAAAAATTTCGCTTGAGAATTGTCTGAAAACTTTCAATTGGGGAGTAGGGTATTACATTTTTGCCCCAAAAGAAGAAGTTGCTAAAATACTAAAAATCGGTGAAGATAAGGGGTACGTAATGGCGGACGTGGGTATTGTAGAAAAGGGCAAGCGACAAGTTATTTTCGAACCGGAAAAAATTATTCTGATGCCGCCGGGGAAATAATTATGAATCCCGTTAGAAATCAACTAACGGGAAATTAAAAGAGAAAATTATAAATGTTAAAATTTCTAACGGGATGAATATACTAAAAGAAACAAATTTTAACAACTTGGGGAAAAAATATACTGGTAAAGTTAGAGATGTTTATATCCAGAATGACAAAATTATAATGGTTTCCACTGACAGATATTCCGCTTTTGACCGCAATCTGGCGCTCATTCCTTGTAAGGGACAAGTTTTAACTCAAGTTACTGATTTTTGGTTTAATCAAACTAAAGATATAGTACAAAATCACGTTATTGAAATACCAGACCCAAATACAGTAGTAGCTAAAAAATGCACCGTGTTGCCAGTGGAGATGGTAGTGCGCGGCTACATTACCGGAGTTACTGGAACTTCCACTTGGACTCTATACCAAAAGGGGCAGAGAGACTTCGGGGATTTTGTTTTGCCTGACGGAATGAAAAAAAATCAAAAACTGGATAAACCGGTCATAACTCCTACGACGAAACACGAAGCTCACGACAGGCCCTTGACTAGCAAAATTATTTTAGAAGAAAAAATGATGTCACCGGAGATTTGGCAAAAAATTTCTGATATCTCTTTGAAGCTTTTCGCCCGCGGGCAGGAAGTTGCCTTAAATAGGGGACTGATTCTGGTAGACACTAAATACGAATTTGGTTTAGATAAAAATAACGAGATAATGCTGATAGACGAGATTCATACGCCGGACTCTTCTAGGTACTGGCAGGCGGACTCATATAAAGGTAGAATTGAGCAAGGTTTAGAGCCAGAAAATTTTGATAAGGAGTTTCTGCGCTTGTGGTTTAAAGATAACTGCGACCCGTATAAAGATGAAAAACTTCCAGAAGCGCCAGTGGGGATGGTGACTGAACTTTCCCGAAGATATGTAAAAATTTGCGAGCAAATTACTGGAATTCCTTTTCAAATGGAAAATGGAGACATCGGGAAGAGGATAGAGGATAATCTAAAAAAATACGCAATATAAAATTACTGATAATATGTCACTAAATTCAATTTCACCAATAGACGGACGCTATGAAAAACAGACTTCTATTTTGTCTCCTTTTTTTAGCGAGAAAGCATTAATGCAGTATAGAGTAATTGTGGAAGGTGAGTACTTTATTGCCCTTTCGTTATTAAGAAAAACATCTTTGAGGAAATTTAGCAACACAGAGATAAAAAAAGTCAGAAGTTTATACAGGCTTTCTTCTAAAGACTTCGAGCATATAAAAAATATCGAACAAAAAACAAATCATGATGTAAAAGCAGTGGAGTACTTTTTAAAAGAAAAACTGGCCAAAACATCCCTTAAAAAAAGCGTGGAATGGATTCACTTTGGTTTGACGTCCTATGATATTAACACTGTTGCCCGGGGGATGATGCTCGGTGACGCTTTGGAAAAAGTTATTATTCCAAAAATCATCTTGTTAACAAAAAACATCAATACTATCTCTAAAAAATACAAAGCTTTGCCCATGCTCTCGCGCACCCATGGCCAGAGCGCTTCGCCCACCACCTTCGGCAAAGAAATGAAAGTTTTTGAGCAAAGATTAAAAAAACAAACTGACATACTGGAGTTTGTAAGGATATCAGTAAAGTTTAGCGGCGCTACCGGCAACTTTAATGCACATCATGTAGCTTACCCGAAAGTTGACTGGATTAAATTCGCCAAAAGTTTTATAAACAGTTTAAATAAAAATAGAAAAATCAAACTGGAGTTAAATTTGCCGACAACCCAGATAGACCCGCATGACAGGGAAATAGAAATTTTTGATTGTTTGCGCAGAATCAATACTATTCTAATAGATTTTAATCAGGATATTTGGCATTATATTAGCGACGAATGGCTGGTGCAAAAAGTTATCAAAGGCGAAGTAGGCTCTTCCGCTATGCCGCACAAAGTTAACCCCATCAATTTCGAAAACAGTGAAGGTAATTTAGGTTTGGCGAATGCTCTTCTTAATTTCTTTTCTAATAAACTGCCAATTTCTCGTCTGCAAAGAGATTTGTCAGACTCTACCGTAGAGCGAAACTTCGGTTCAGCTTTGGCTTACTCTTTAATAGCATATGAAAATTTGTTAAAAGGCCTTTCAAAAATTGATGTTAATAAACATAAAATGGCTAAAGACTTAGACAATCACCCAGAAGTAATTACCGAGGCTATGCAAACGATACTTCGGCGCGAAGGTGTAGCCATGCCGTATGAAAAATTAAAAGAATTGACTCGTGGTAAAAACATAACAATGGGTGATATTCATAAATTTATTGATACTTTGAAAGTGAGTATTGAGGTAAAAAAAGAGTTAAAAAAAATTACTCCTGCGAACTACATAGGTTTAGCTTCAAAACTGGTATAATGGTTTATGACACTTAAAAAAGCTCTAATTTTTGTGTTGATAATAAATTCTCTGTTTGGAGCTTGTAGAGCATATGCCCAAAGTTCCAACGCCGGTTTTGTGCCCGGAAATATCTGGTATTCTCTGGACCCATTTCTCGAAGGAGATAAGATAAAAATATATACCTTGATTTTCAACCCTGACCCTAGAGAATTATCAGGTACTGTGGTATTTTTTGATAACAGTGTCTTCTTGGGTAAAAAAGATTTCACTGCTCCGGCTAAAGGTGTTAAGGACGTATCGATAGACTGGACGGCCACAGTTGGAACTCACAATATTTTCGGTAAAATTGAAAATGCTAAGTTTCTGGTGGCTAAAAACAAGTACGAAGAAGTGTACTTGGCGGAAAACGAAACAAGTAAAAGCTCGCGCACGGTCAGCAAAAAAATAGTTGCAAAAATAATTGATACAGCTGATGCAAGCACAAAGATATCTGACTCTATTGTAAACAAGGCTGGCAACGCTATTTCTGATTCGGTGGAAAATGTTAAAGAAGCAGTTGTAGCTAAAATACCGCAGTTTGTAGCGAAGCCTTTAACTTTAACCGGAAATGTAATTGAGGGCTGGCGTTCCAGTGTAGGTACTGCCTCGGAAAATAAAAAAGAAGTGGTTCAAACTGATATTGAAAAAATAAAGAAGGGAAGTACAAAAAACGATAGTAAATTTTTAGAACCTTTTAAATATGTGGAGCTTTTCTTTTTTACCGTTTTATCTTTTATTTTTAATAGTAAATTTATATTTTACAGTATTCTATTTATTATTTTAGCTTTAATTCTGCGTTATATATGGAATTTAATTTTTTAATTCGATTTTTGGCTTGTATGCTGCTCATAGCGTCAATACTTTTTATGCCTTTTGGGGTATCCATGATTTTGGCATTAGCGGGCATGGTTTACTTTTCTTTATTCTTTGAAGCCGTACTCGCTTTTTTCCTGTCAGACCTGCTGTATGGAGTGGCAGAAGGTAAGTACTTTGGTATATATTTTACTTTGCTTTCGATTTTATTTTTAATCATAGTGGAATTACTAAAAAAGAGACTGAAATTCTATCCTTGAGTCTTGTATGATAAGAAAAATGTTCAAAAAAAAGAATAGTGACAAACACTTTTTCGTGGAGCCCGACGAGATTTTTCTTGACTCAAAAAATTTGCAAAATTTTGACCGTCAGCAATTCGAGGGACGAATAGAAAAATCAATACCTAAAAAGAACATTTTATTTCTTGGGATTTTATTCCTGCTTTTTTCTGTAACATTTGGCAGCCGTCTGATATATCTGCAAATCCAAAAAGGGGAAGCGTACTTGAAAAGAAGCGAAAATAATATTTTAGACAAAGTTATTATCTTTACCGAGAGAGGAATAATCTATGACAGAAATAATGTAAAGCTGGCTTGGAACAGTAGAAATTCGGACGTTGGACGTCTGAATTCCGGACGTCCAACGTCCGAATCTGAAAACATGCCTATTCGCACATACATGTCACCCGGATTTTCTCATGTATTGGGTTACGTTAGTTACCCAGCCAAAGACAAGGACGGCAACTATTGGCAAACTGAATTTATGGGTAAAGACGGCTTAGAAAAAGAATACAACGACAAAATCAAAGGAGAAAATGGCTCAAAAATAATAGAAATAAATGCGTTAAAAGAAATAAATTCCGAAAATATCATAAACATTCCAAAACGAGGGAATAACTTGGTTACAAGTATTGACTCAAAAATTCAGAAAGAATTGTTTACTTTAATTAAAAATCTGGCAGAAAATAATAACTTTACCGGTGGAGCTGGGATAATAATGGATGTCAGAAATGGAGAAATACTGACTTCTACCAGCTTCCCAGAATATAATTCCGAAACTTTATCTCTTGGAGAAGATATATCAGCGATCAATAAGTATATAAACGATAAAAGAAAATTCTTTATGGATAGAACTGTTTCCGGACTTTATACTCCAGGCTCGATCGTTAAGCCATTTTTCGCGCTTGGAGCTCTAACTGAAGGCATTATTGACCAATATAAAAAAATTCTTTCGACTGGTTCCATCTCAATCCCAAACCCTTATTTTAAAGACCAAAAGACTGTTTTCAAAGACTGGAGAGTAAACGGCTGGACAGATATGAGGGAGGCTTTGGCTGTTTCTTCTGATGTTTACTTTTACTCTATTGGCGGGGGCTACGGCGACCAAAGAGGCCTTGGTATAACCAATATTGGCAAGTATGCCAGCCTCTTCGGCATTGGAGAAGCAACTGGGATTGATTTGCCGGACGAAAAAAAGGGCACCATCCCGTCTCCGCAATGGAAAATAGAAAATTTTCAAGGAGACCCTTGGCGCATTGGAGACACTTATCATACGGCTATCGGACAATATGGATTCCAAGTTACTCCGGTAGAAATAGTCCGCGCCGTAGCGGCTATAGCAAGTTATGGCAAAATGTTAACTCCGCATTTTATACTCAATGACAAAGAAAAGGAAAATAAAACTTCTACAGTCAACTTAAAAAAAGAATACTTTGACATTGTGCGTGAAGGAATGAGAAAAGCAGTGACAACGGGCACGGCGACAATACTGAATGTGCCCTATGTGCATGTCGCTGTGAAAACCGGAACAGCAGAGCTCGGAGTGGCTAAAAATAAAGTGAACTCTTGGGTGATGGGCTTCTTGCCGTACGAAGACCCTAAGTACGCTTTCGTGATTATTATGGAGTCGGGCCCCTCGACCGGCGGCGCTAATGCGTCTTCTGTCATGCGAGGTCTCTTGGACTGGATGTACCTTAACACACCGGAATATTTCGATTAATTTGCATTTTTCACCTTCATGAAATACAATATATCCATGAAAAAAGCTTACATACTTTTAGTTTTAGGCATCTGGGTGGCAGTTTTGCCATATTTAGGTTTTCCATATTCTTGGAAAGATATTTTATTTACCATTACCGGTCTGGGATTAATTTGTTTAAGCTATATTATGTACAAAGAATCTAAAAAAGAAGAAATTACTCCGGAGAAAATTTTTGATAATTTTTCAGAAAATCTTGATAGCATCGGCGAAGAAAAAATATAATAACATATAACAATGCAAAATTTTTCAAAAACAAGACATATTGCCACTGTCACTTTGCTTGTTGCCATATTTTTCATCTGGGGTGTTTATCTAGGCATACATAAAAAATCAGAAATAGAGAAAGTCGTGGGTCTTGCCGGAAAAGAGACGCTGGTGACCACAAAAGCTGACTTTTCTCCTTTTTGGAAGACTTGGAATACTATCAACGAAAAATATCCAAAAGCGAGCACAGTGGAAGACCAGAGTAGGGTCTATGGCGCTATTTCAGGGCTCGTGGACTCACTAAATGACCCATATAGCGTGTTTTTCGGCCCAGATGAGGCAAAGTCATTCGAAGAGGAAATAGCCGGTAATTTCAGCGGAGTCGGCATGGAAGTAGGCATAAAAGACAAGACACTTACGGTCATAGCGCCTCTTAAAGACACCCCTGCCTATAGGGCAAATATTAAGCCCGGCGATAAAATTTTAAAGATTGATAAAACAGTCACCACAGGCTTGAGTATAGAAGATGCCATTAAACTGATGCGCGGAGAAAAGGGCACAACAGTGATACTTAGTATTTCCCGCGAAGGGAGAAAAGACCCGATAGAAATGAAAATCGTACGAGATACTATCAATATACCGACTCTCGATACCGAGTTGCGGAAAGACGGCATCTTTATAATAAGGCTTTATAGTTTTTCGGGCAACTCAACCAACCTTTTCCGTGAGGCTATGAAAAAATTTGCGGAGTCTGGAACCGATAAAATGCTCTTGGATTTACGGGGAAACCCCGGAGGGTATTTAGAGGCCGCTGTTGATATAGCAAGTTGGTTCCTGCCATCACAGAAAATAATCGCAACCGAGGACTATGGTAACAATAAAAAAGCGGAAGTTTTCCGAAGTAAAGGCTACAATATATTTAACGACAAACTAAAATTTGTAATTCTGATAGATGGCGGGTCCGCATCAGCATCCGAAATAGTTGCCGGCGCCATGCGAGACCACGGACGCGCCAAGCTGGTGGGGAGTCAAAGTTTTGGCAAAGGCTCGGTACAAGAGGCGATAAAGATAACTCCGGACACTCTTTTGAAAATAACAGTAGCTAAATGGCTGACACCAAATGGAACTTCTATCTCTGAAAAAGGACTGACTCCTGACTATGTGGTAGAATTTACTCCGAAAAATATTAATGATAAAAAAGATGTACAATTAGAGAAAGCAGTGGAAGTATTGCTACAATAATGCTATGCGAGTAATTTTTTTAAAAGATGTGCCGAGAGTGGGGAGAAAGTACGACATAAAAGAAGTCAATGATGGCTACGCTATGAATTTTTTATTGCCGAGAAAGTTGGCCATGACAGCAACTCCAAAAGCTGTGGCAGAATTGGAATTAAAGAAGAAAGAAATTGTCATCGAAAGGGAAGTGCAAGAAAACTTGCTTCTTAAAAATCTGGAAGAAATAAAAGATAAAGTCCTTCACATGACTGGCAAAACTGACGAGAAAGGACATTTATTTTCCGGAATCCGCGCTAGAGATATAGTGGAAGCCATGAAGACAGAATATCACGCCGACATAAATGAAGGCGCCATAAAACTCGAAAAACCAATTAAAGAAATAGGAGAGTTTACTATTCCACTTGAAATCCAAGGCAAAAAATCTTTCTTCAAGCTTGTGGTGGAGAAAATCTAAATAACGTTTACTACTTTTTTTACTAAAGTCTTTCCGTTAAAAGAAGTCTTGCGACGAGAGCCGAATTTGACAGTGCCGTCTTTGAGGGCGAATAGGGTATGGTCCACGCCTATGCCGACATTGTTGCCAGCCATAATGACTGTGCCACGCTGACGGACGATAACAGAGCCTGCTTGAGCACTTTGGCCATCAGTTCGTTTAATACCTAGGTATTTTGGGTTTGAGTCTCTTAAATTTTTGGCCGTTCCGCCGGCTTTTCTATGTGCCATATATTTGTGTTAAAATAATTACATAATACATTACGTAATGTATTATGTAACCAATATAGACTAATATATGGAAAAAATCAAGACATTCTTGGAAAGCGACAAGGGTAAAGACATAATGATAGTTACCATCGTCATTTTGGTGGGCTTAGGCTCATTTGAGCTAGGTAGACTATCTAAAGAAGGAAATGGCTCGAGGGGAGTCAAAATTGAGTATACGGAGGACGTAAGTAATCAGCAAGCAGGGAATGTAATTTCAGCCATAGAATCTTCTAGTCTTTTGCAAAATACTGAAGTAGCAAATTCTGCTGGCAAAAACTTTTTTGCTTCCAACAGGGGAACTAAATATTATTCCATCGGCTGTTCAGCCGGCAAAACTATTAAGCAAGAAAACAGAGTCTACTTTGCAACAAGTGAAGCTGCCCAAAGGGCAGGGTATGAGCTTAGTAGCTCGTGTAGGTAAATAGATATCGTGTCGCACAATATATGTTTTGGGTCGTTATCTACGACCTAAAACATGGCGCCCATTGTGCGACATTTCAAATGCTCGCACAATGTGCTTTTTGGGATTAAAGACTATGAGAAAAGCTTGAGGTCTTTCGTTAGCGCGTCTACTTTGGACTTAGGGCCAAAGATGAGGAGACCGAGGAAGTCGATATCTTTTTGCGACTTCATTTGAGTTTGCTCGGCAACTTTTTTATCATTTGTGGTTTCAATCATCTCTCGGGTAAAGTGAGCAATCTCTAAGCCCTCCCCTTGCGCCTTGTCAGAAAGCGCCCAAATGGCATCCGAAGAGTCGGCAGTCTTTATCATAATTGCATGCTGAATATTTAATTTTATATTTTTGTCATCTTTGGTTTTTATCGAATCAAATTTGAAAAGTTTTTTCTGTGAACGGGCGCCAAAAGCAGCTGATAGATGAGCTACGGTATTCATTATCTGCCATGGCTCCAGTCCGGCGCCGGAGTTTACTATGGCTGTAGCCACATACATTTCCTTAATTTTATTTTTCTCGTCGTCAATAGGTTTCATCAGTGGAAATATTTGGGTTTCTCGGATGGGTTTATCCATTAAGAAACTGAAAAGGCGTTCACTGAAGCCGTGGCCAGCGGTAGGAGGCATTCCGTACTCTAATGCCTCAACGAAGTCATGGTCCGTCATTTGGGCTTCGGTATCCCCTGCTTCACGCAACTTTTCTTGATCTCTAAATCGTTCTAGCTGGTCTATTGGGTCATTAAGTTCGCTATATCCTTGTCCCACTTCACTTCCAGCAATAATAAAATGAAAACGTTCTGTAACATCTGGATTATCAGGCGAAGACTTTGATAAAGGAGAAGTAATTTTAGGCTCATTTACCAGAATAGCTGGTCCGCCAATATTTTTACGGCAATGTTTCCATAAAGAATCAATCAAGCGCGCTTTATTATCTGCTTCGTAGTCCACGCCTAATTCTTTTAACTTTATTTCGATTTCTTTTTGGTCTGCTTTTTCGATATTGATTTTCAATTGTTTCTCTATTTCTTTGGTATAATCTATAAGAGGCCACTCTAAAGCAAGGTCAACGTCAAAACCATTTATCTTAAATTTCAGGGTGCCGAAAGTTTCCTGCGCCACGTATCGGTAGCATTTCTGTAAAAATTTATACATATCTTCATAGTTAGCATAAGCCCAATAAGCTTCACATTGAGTATAGTCTTGCAAATGCTCCGGAGACATGCCTTCGTTGCGAAAAATTCTGCCGATTTCAAAAGTCTTCGGAATTCCGGCAACCATTAACTTTTTTTGCCAGAGTTCTCCTGCTGATATTCTAAGATAAACATCTAAGTCCAAAGCATTATGATGCGTTTTAAATGGTGTAGCATCTGCCCCTCCGGTAGTAATCTCTAAAACCGGTGTTTCCACCTCTAGAAAACCATTCTTCAGATGAAATTCTCTGACAGCATTCCAAAAGAGAGCTTTTTTCCTTACTATTTCTTTGGCTTCAGGATTAAAAAGGATGTCTAGGTATCTCTGACGAAATCTAGTCTCGTAATCCTGCAAACCATGCCATTTTTCTGGTAGCGGTTTCAAGCTCTTAGAAAGCATATGCCAGTCTGTGGCCTCAAGAGTCTTCTCCCCTCTTTTGGTCGTAAAAAAATTTCCTTGAATCTCTACGAAGTCGCCAATATCCACAACTTCATTAAAGAAGTTAAACTTTTCGCCGCCCAAAACATCTTTTTTAAGCAAGCCCTGAAAAGTTCCGGTGCCGTCGTTTAAAGTTATAAAAATAATAGCGCCTTGTCCGCGTATAGACATAACACGTCCGGCAATCCATTTAATTTCTTTATTTTTTTCCAGAGTGTCAAAATTTAAAGTAGCCTCATGTAATGCAAGCTCTCTACTTGACTCTGCGGGATATGGATTTACACCTTTACTCTTCAAGAGCTCAAGTTTTTTTATTCTCGTATCTCTAATTTCATCAATTGAAGACATTTTTAATTTTTAGGACACACTTATTATTTTATAATTAACTAGTCCGTTAGGAGTTTTAAAAGATATTTTATCACCTTTTCTCCTGCCAAAAAGCGCTTCGCCAAACGGAGACCGGTTAGAAATTTTACCTTCGGCCATGCTAGCCTCTTCAGAGCCTACGATAGTATAAGTTTTTGTTTCCTTACTTCTCTCTTTTTGCACGACTACTTTAGAACCAACCTCTACCACTTCCCCACCTCCGCCACTCACCGTCTGTGAAGACTGCAAAATTTGTTCTATTTTTGTAATTCTCTCTTCGAGCTTGCCCTGATCTTCGCGAGTCTGATGATATTCCGCATTTTCCGACAAGTCACCCAATGATTTCGCGTACTCCAAAGCTTCCAAAATTTCTTTTCTTTTCGGTCCTTTTAATTCTTTCAGCTCTATTTCCAACGCATGCCTTTTCTCTTTAGTTATATAGTCTCCCGCTTGCTGCATAATCTTATAATCTTATATTTTTTTAGCCAAAAGTCAATTAAATTGAGCGTAAAATACCATTTTTGCCTATTAAAATTTCACGTGGCAGTTCTCTGCTATTGTAGCGTGAAGCCATTACATAGCCATAAGCACCTGAATTTTTAATAGCCAGAACATCTCCGACCTTTGGTTTGCTGATCTTTCTGTCTCTGCCGAAAACATCTCCGGATTCACATATATTTCCGGCTACATCAACTTTTATAATTGCTCCTTTAATTTTGTTTGCATTTATGATTTCGTGATGAGAACCATACATGGCAGGACGAAGTAAATGATTAAAGCCTGTGTTTATTCCTACAAAAGTACGTTTTGGATTTGTTTTTATCTCGGTAACATTGGCCAATAAGGTTCCTGCTTCAGCAACCAAGAATCTTCCGGGCTCTAGAATCATATTCAACTCTCGGCCGTATATTTTGGAAAAATTATTCATTTTTCTTGTCATTTCTTGTCCTAATAATTTTAAATTTAAATTTTTATCTTTCGGTAAATAAGGAATACCTAATCCCCCGCCGAAATCCAACGATTCCAGTTCGGAAAAATCTTTTGCCGTCTCAAGCAACTTATCGAAGGCTTTTAGTAAAATTTTACTATCCAGAACATTGGAACCAATATGCTGATGCAAGCTGACAATTTGTAATTTATATTTTTTCGCCAATTTTTTAGCTTGTGACAAGTGTTCGAGAGGAATTCCAAACTTGCTCATAACTCCTCCGGTAATGACATGGCTATGGTGCCCAGCACCGATACCTTGATTTATGCGTATACCGATTTTGCCATTTGGATTCAACTTTCCATACAGCTCAATTTGTGACAAAGAATCCAGATTAACTTTAATGTTATTTTTTATCACAAAAACCATTTCTTCTTCGGTTACCGAACTCGAAGTATATAAAATATCTTTAGATTTAAAACCGACCTTCAGTGCTGAAGTTATTTCTCCCCTACTCACTGTTTCTATCTTTGCTCCCAAGTGTAGTAATAACTTCAAAATAGAAATATTTGTGTTTGCTTTGCAGGCATAGTGTATATGAAACTTGTGATATAGCATATTTTTTATTAATTCCAAATACCTTTGCCTGATAACATCAGCTTCGTAAACATATAAAGGTGTGCCAAATTTTTTGGCCAACGTAGTGGAAGAATACTTTCCAAAATATAATTTATTATTCTTAGTATGCATACTGCAAATATATCAGCCTTGTTTGTGAAAGTTAATTTTTTTAACGTTTATGTAATAAATTAGACTTTTTGTAAAATCTGTGATATTATTAAACAATGATAAAAATTCAGCCTATTGTAAGGAATATAGTTATGAGTGAGCTCGAAGCCTATGTGGCATTAACCAACGGCTACATGAATATGAGCAGTTATGCGCACAGAATACGTCCCCTAGTGGAAGAACATGCCAAAAAACAAGTAACCATTACCAGCCTCGTAGTTTCCTTATCGCGCCTGCGTAAAGAGTTTAAAAAAGAAAAGCCACTTATTCAAGAAGTTGTCATCGCTAATATCACTACCAAGCTGCCGCTGACAGACATTGTGTATGAAAATACTGACAGCATAATTAGCAAACTCGAGTCCTTTCATAAAAAAATTTCTATTTCACGTGAAGATTTTTTCACTACCACTATAAGTACCACTGAACTCAATATTATTTGTTCATCGAACATTGCTGGCAAGGTATTAAAACATTTCGGCATCAAGCCAAAGTTCACTGCGCAGAATCTGGCGGCAGTCGGCATCTCATTCAGTGAAAAACAATTCACTATTCCAAATACACTTTTTTCTTTATATTCCGTCATCGCCCGAGCGCGTATCAACATCATTGAAGTGGTCTCGACATATACAGAACTAATTTTCATCATCGAAGAAAAAAACTTCAGCCAAACCGTAGCCCTATTTTCCGAACTGCACCGGAAAGTAAACAGAGAATAAAATCTACCATCTCGAACATATGTAAAAGATAGTAGATAGTTGTGAATTTACGCATATGCGTGATTTCACAACAAAAATGTTTAAGTATTACTAATACAATAGCAACGGCCGTGGTTATTGTGATAATAACAATAATATTAAATTAATTAGACCACTTCCACTATACCGCTGAAAACGGACACGGCGGGGCCGCGCATGATTATGTCGCCTTGTTCGTTTTCAGACATATATAATTTTCCGCCCGGTAATTCTATGATGAGTTCTACATCAGCGTTTTTATATTTCCTAGCTGCCGCGTACACTGCGCAGGCTCCTGTACCACAGGCAAGAGTCGCCCCGCATCCCCTCTCCCAGACTTTTACTTTAAATTCGTTAGAACTTTTTTGCTCCACAAACTCAACATTTATTTTATTTGGAAAAATTTTATTGTTTTCTATCTTAGGACCCAGTGTAGGTAAGTCATATTTGTCCAAATCTTTTACAAAAGTTATGGCATGTGGGTTGCCGACAGAAACAAAATTAAAATCGAATCCTTCTAATTTTGTATTTTTATCCGGAAAATCTGTGTGCACAAAAACAGCTTTCCCCATATTTACCGAAAAAGTATGGTCATCATTATATTTTATTTCTTTTGTACCTGCGCGTGTATCTATTGTAAATTTAGTTTTATTTTTTGAAAAATTGTCTTTCAAAAATTTTGCTACACAGCGCACACCGTTTCCGCACATCTCGGCTAGTGTTCCATCAGAATTATAATAATTCATAAAGCAGTCCCCTTTTTCTGAAGATTCAACTAAAATAACGCCATCACCTCCTATGCCTTTATTTCTGTCACAGAGAAAAATAATTTGCTCTTTTGATAAAACAATTTTCCCATTTATATTATCAATGACTACAAAGTCGTTCCCCAGTCCATGCATTTTTGTAAAGCCTATATTCATATATGTATTAAAGTTCCTTCAGATTCTAAGTCCCAAAACGGCCTTACTTGCAGAGGAATTTTTTTCTCTTTTACTTCCCTTAAAGTTTTCGGATGTACCAAGCCAACAGCATTAAACTCCAAATGTTTTTCAAAATCGTCATAGGTTATAAAATCTATTTTTTGGACATTTTCATTGCCGGCTAGTTTGGGATTTTTGTCCATAACCCCCGGCACATCTTTCCAAAGAACTACTTTGCTCGCATTCATAAGATTGCCCAGAATCCCCGCAGTGTAGTCGCTACCCTCGCGTCCCAGAGTCGTCATGCCTTCTTCGCAAAAACCGATAAATCCCTCGGTGACAATGTTTTTATGCGTAATAAATATTTCTTCTTTTATTTGTACTTTTAGATTTTCATTGGTGGCTTTTTTATCAACATTCGCGATATTAAAATTCGAATCTGTCTTGAGGAAATCAGTCGCATGGACAAGCTTGTTTTTTATACCAACATGAGAAAGGTATTCGCTGGCAACCAAAGAGCTCAATATTTCCCCATAGGGAACAATTTGGTCATAAATAAACTTTTTATCTTCGCCTCGCCCTATTAAATACAGTCTCTCTTGCATCTTTTTAAAAAGATCTTCAATTATGCCGAAGGTCACATGCCCCTCGGGAAAAAGATCTCGCGCAATTTCCAAATGAAAAGCTTTTAATTCATGCATTATCTTGCTACTTTCATTGGTGTCTCCACTCGCATAATTATGTAATATTTTTTCTAAGTTGTTTGTGGTCTTGCCAAAAGCGGAAAATACATTCATGGAATTTCCATGAATGTGCTTCTCGAAAGTTTTCGGCAAATGTCTGATGGCTTTAGCACTACTCATAATTCCGCCACCAAATTTGTTTATAATTAAGGACATAATTTTATATAAGGTTATTATTACACAAGTACTCGGCAATCTGCACTGCATTCGTGGCAGCGCCTTTGCGCAGATTGTCCGCCACGATCCACATATTTAGGGTTTTAGGATTTGATTCGTCACGGCGGAGCCTGCCGACAAAAACTTCATCCTTTCCTTCTGCATATATGGGCATGGGATATTTTAAATTCTGCACATCGTCTACAACCACAACTCCAGGCATTTCGGAAAGTAATGACCTTACTTTTTCCAGATCATATTCTTCTTTGAACTCCACATTCACTGACTCCGAATGCCCGCCGATAACTGGAATCCGAACAGCAGTGGTAGTTATACATATGCTTTCATCACCTAAAATTTTTCTGGTTTCATTTTCCATTTTCATTTCTTCTTTGGTGTAGCCGTTTGGAAGAAAAATGTCAACTTGGGGAATTAAATTTAAGTCAATCGGGTAGGCATACGCCATCTCACCCTCTACTCCTCTCCTTTCATTCATGAGCTGGTCCACTGCGCCTTTCCCTGTACCGGTAACTGACTGATAGGTGGAGACAACTATTCTTTTTATTCCAAACTCTTTATGGAGCGGATAAAGCGCGAGAACCAATTGCGTCGTCGAACAATTCGGTTTGGCAATAATTTTGTCTTCTTTGGTTAAAATACTGCCATTTACCTCAGGTATTATAATTTTTTTAGAAGGATCCAGCCTCCACGCCGAAGAACTATCAATCACTATTGCGCCAGCTTCCACGAAAAATGGAGCCCACTCCAGAGATACTGCCGAACCAGCGGAAAAAAAAGCGATGTCCGGCTTCCCTGCTAGCGCATCTTCGATGGAGATGATTTTATGCGACACTCCGTTAAAAGTTATTTCTTTGCCAACTGATTTTTGGCTTGCTATTGGAAGCAACTCTGAAACAGGAAAATTTCTTTCTTCCAAGATTTTTAGTATAGTCCTGCCGACAAGACCGGACGCTCCAATTATTGCAACTTTTTTCTTATTATTATTTAGCATTATAATTTTAAATTCTTTTGTATACTTTTAACCGCTTTTATTATATTTTCTCTGTGCCCGAAAGCAGTCAAACGCAAATAGCTCTCCCCTTCGGAGCCAAAACCAGAGCCGGGCGTACCCACAACATATGCTTCTTCCAATAATTTGTTAAAAAACTGCAAAGAACTTAAATTACGCGGAGTTTTAACCCAGATATATGGCGCATGTTCTCCGCCAAAAACTTTCAAGCCAAGTTTCTGTAAAGCTTTCTTTATGAGCATCGCATTTTTCATATAGTAACCAACTAAATTTTTACTTTCTTTTTGACCGGCAGGTGATAAAACCGCCAAGGCGCCTTCTTGAGATATATTAGACGCTCCATTGAACATAGTGCCCTGCCGTCTGCTCCACAAACCGTTAACTATGCCTTTTTTTGTCTTTTCAATAACTAAATCCATCGGCACTACCGTCCACCCTAATCGCACACCCGTAAACCCCGCCCACTTGGAAAAACTATTAACTTCTATGGCGCACTTTTTGGCTCCGGGTATTTCGTAGATGCTTTTTGGTAAAGATTTGTTTGATATGTATTCGACGTAAGTGGCATCGAAAATTATTACCGCTTTGTTCTTTAGAGCATAATCTACAAAAGCTTTTAATTGCTTTCTTGTAGCGGCAGAGCCGGTAGGGTTATTGGGATTACAAAGATAAATTATATCCACTTTTTGTTTTGGAGGGTTTGGCACAAAATTATTTTTTTCATTACATGCCATATACACCAGGCCTTGATATTTTCCGTTGACGCATTTTCCAGTCCTACCTGATATAACCGCAGTATCTAAATATGCCGGATACACAGGGTCCGAAATTGCTACGACATTATTCAAACTAAATATTGACTGTATATTTGCCAAGTCTGTTTTGGCTCCATCATTGATAAAAATTTCTTGCATCCTCAAGCTAATGTTTCTTTTTTTATAAAAATTCACCAACGCAGTTAATAGTCTCAAATTCCCCTCTTTGCCTTCGGCGTCTTGGTAGCCTATATATGTTTTAACGTTCCCAAGCCTTTTTACTCCTTCGTGCAATCCTTTAATGACGGTAGGAGTTAAAGGCTCTGTGGTATCACCAACTCCGAGCTTTAGAACCTCTACACTGGGATTTTTTTTCATAAACTCCTGCGTCAGTTTGGAAACCTCGCCAAATAAATATCCTTTTTGCAATTTATTGTAATTTTTATTAATGGTGGCCATTATTATTTTATCAACTTTAACTCTTTCAAGACTTTCTCTATGATAGGCCTATTTTTTTCTTCGATAAAAGTTAACGGCAATCTGAAACTTTCTGTGATAAGCCCCATTTGGGCCAGAGCCGTCTTTACCGGAATGGGATTAGACTCGATAAAGTTAACATTCATCAAGTCAAGAAGTTTATAGTGTAATTTCTTTGCTTCTTCTAATTTACCTTTGAGAGCGCAGTGAATCATGTCAGAAAATAATTTTGGGGTCTCGTTACAGACCACAGAAATACAGCCTTTGCCTCCAAGAGCAATAAGAGGCAATGCCAAGGCATCATCACCAGATAGAACGACAAAGTTTTTAAGATTTTTGGAACCGTTTTTTGCTTCGTTTATAATTTCCATCATCTGGTTTAATGAACCGGAGGCTTCTTTGACTGCTACAACTTTTGGCACTTCTCGCGCTATTTTGATAATAGCTCCCGGCTGTATATTAGAACCGGTTCTCCCGGGAACATTGTAAATAATGATAGGCAGATTCACAGCTTTTGAGATTGCTTTAAAGTGAAGCACCAGACCGGCAGGAGTCGGCTTGTTGTAGTAAGGCGTTACGTGAAGCAGACCGTCCACTCCGGCGGACTTGGCCAGCTTAGAAAAGTGAATCGCTTTTTTAGTATCATTGGAACCGGCTCCGGCAATGACCGGAATTCTTCCTGCAACTTTTTTTACTACTGTTTTTACAACAGTAATATATTCTTCATCGTTGAGCGTAGCTGCTTCTCCAGTGGAGCCGGCAACCACAATGCCATCCACTCCGCCTTTGAGCTGATATTCAACCAACTTCTCCAATGCCGGTAAATCCAAATCTCCATTTTTCTTAAATGGTGTGACTATTGCCGGAATTGAGCCAAAAAATTTTATTTTTTTCATTTTATATTTTGAATAAATGTTCAAAAGGATACATCCCTTTTTTGTTACTAATAAATTTGGTAGCTAATAATGCCCCTTTGGCAAATCCCATTCTACTGTATGCTTGATGAGAAAATGTGATGCCATCAGCGACGCTGTCGAACACCACTTCGTGGAAACCTGGGTTTCTGCCCGCACGAATTGAAGTAAAGTTTAATCCATTGACTTTGCTCGCAATTTTCAAGGCAGTACCGGAAGGACTGTCGAGCTTGGCTTTGTGGTGAACTTCCAGCCCATACACATCATAATCCGGAAATTTAGCAAAAAGCGAAGAGGCAAAATCCATTATCTTGAAAAATATATTTACTCCCACCGAAAAATTCGGACTGTAGACTAAACCTATTTTATTTTTGCTGACTAATTTTTTTACGGTATCCATTTTGTCATACCACCCAGTGGTGCCTATGACCATATTCACGCCGAGCTTTCCTACTTGCTCTATATTCTTTATAACCACATCCGGTGAAGTAAAGTCTATGGCAACATCTGCTTTTTTAATACCTTCTACGTCCAGCTTGTCATTTATATTTTTATAACTCACTGAAACCACTTCAAAATCTCGAGAATCTTCACATAGAGCATTCACTTCTTTACCCATTTTTCCAAAGCCAATTAAGGCAATTTTTATTCTACTTTTCATTTATATATAGGATAACAAGTATATTAGTAGAAGTTAAATTTTTTAACATTAACACTGTTATTGCAACTTTTTGTTAAATCTATTAGAATATCAGCATGATAAAAATACAGTCAGCTGTGCGAGATATAGTGCTAGAAGAAATAGAGGCTTATTTTGCCCTAACCAACGGCTACATGAATATGAGCAGTTATGCGTACCGGATAAAGTCAAAGGTAGAGTTACTCACAAAAAAGCACACAACTATAGCGAGTTTGGTGGTTTCCCTCTCCCGCCTTGCGAAAGAACTGAAAAAAGAGAGACCGCTGATACATAAAGTAGCAATAAAAAATATTACTACCAAACTTCCACTCACGGAGATAGCTTATGAAAATAGTACCAAATTCATTGAGAAGTTGGAATCATTGCATAAAAATATTTCTGTATCTGCAGAAGACTTTTTTACTACAACTATTGGCACCACAGAAATCGATATTATTTGCTCGTCTAATCTGGAGGCTAAAATTTTGAAACATTTCACTATGAAACCGAAGTGGGTAAACCATAACTTTGCCGCCATCGGAGTTTCTTACGGTCCGGAAGTTTTCGGCACTCCAAATGTTTTTTTCTCCCTTCTCTCGGTAACTGCTCGCGCCCGCATCAACATAGAAGAGCTGGTCTCCACGCCCACCGAGCTCATCTTCATCGTGGCCGAAGCTGACTTCGGCAGAACCGTGGCTCTGTTTTCAGAGTTGCACAGAGAAGTAAACAATGATAACCTATAATTTATATGGCAAAAACAGTAATAGAAATTAGGAAGAAACCAAACGAAAACAACGCCAGTATTTTGCGCCGTTTTTCTCGCAGAATTCAGGAATCCGGAATTATTCGCAACGTGAAAAGCGCTCGCTACAACGTCAGAAAAGAATCCAAACTAAAAGTGAAAAACAGCGCCCTAAAAAGAATGGCCAGGAGATATGAAATAGAGAAACTCAAGAAGCTCGGCAAGATGGCAACCAAGTAGTAATATGTTTGATAAAGTCAAAAATGACATCTTGGGCAAAGATTATGACCTTTCTATAGCATTTGTTAGTGAAAAAAAATCTAGAGAACTAAATAAAAAATGGAGATATAAAGACAAGGCGACTAATGTCTTGTCTTTCTCTTTACGTAAAGACACGGGGGAGCTTGTGTTATGCAACGCTGTAATTAAAAAGGAAACAAAAAAGTTCGACAAAACTTTTCCGCAATTAGTCGGTTTTTTAGTTATCCACGGCATGCTTCATTTGAAAGGTATGCGACATAGTAGTACAATGGAGAGAGCAGAAAAAAAATACTGTAAAAAATATGGTAAGAAATATTTCAGTAGGAATAGACGTGGGCTCCGGAACGACGAGAGTCGTAGTGGGAGAGTTCGTAAAAGGAGAAAAAAATCCTAAAATTATTGGCGTGGGCGAGGCTGAAACTTCGGGACTGCGACATGGCTATGTGATTGACGCAAATTCCGCATTAATTTCAATAAAAAATGCGGTGGCAAATGCAGAGAAAACTTCTGGAATAAAAATAAAGCGAGCATTTGTCAGTGTCAGTGGCAGTACCCTGCGGGGAGAAACTGGCTCCGGTGGAGTTATCATATCCAAGGCTGACGGCGAGGTAACTACCCTTGACATAAACAAAGCATTGGAAGATTGTGAAAACAACTTAAATTTGGGAAATAAGAAAGTTATTCATGTCTACCCTGTTTCCTTCCGACTTGACGGTAAAGAGGTGCTGGGCCGACTAGAAGGCATGCGTGGCACCAGGCTTGAAGTAAAAGCTCTTTTTGTTACTTATTCTATCCAGCACTTGGAAGACTTAATAGCGGTAATTGCCGAAGCTGGAGTGGAAACCATAGACGTCATCGCCTCCCCTGTAGCGCTCGCTAACATAGCTTTAACGGAAAAACAGAAAATAGTGGGAGTGGCGCTGGTTGATATCGGAGAGGAGACAACGTCACTTTCTGTTTTTGAAAATGGAAAATTGATATCAATTTTTACTTTTTCTATAGGCTCAACGGATATTACGAATGATATTGCTTTGGGATTTAAAATTCCACTTGATGTAGCCGAAAAATTAAAACGCGGAGATAATGCCGAAGAATTTTCAAAGAAAAAATTAGATGAGTTTATCGAGGCACGCTTGTCTGATATTTTTGAATTGATAGAAAATCATTTAAAAAAGATAAAGAGATCGGGGCTATTACCGGCCGGTATCATCTTTGTCGGTGGCGGCGCGAATGTAAGAGGGCTGGTAGAGTTGTCAAAAATGGTGCTGAAACTCCCCTCTGCCATGGGAACAAGTGAGATTTTCAGTAATTCGAAAACCAAGCTTCGTGACTGTTCTTGGTTTACTGTTCTGGGGCTTTTAGCATCCAAAGACAATGACGGCTATTCTGAAAATTCATTTGTTAACTTTTATAAAGATCTAAAAAATGCACTAAAATCAAGCATAAAACAGCTACTGCCGTAGCTTCGCTAGTTTTCAACTTTTAATTTTTAATTTTTAAAAAGCAGATAATTTGCTTTTTTTTGCTCTAGTGCTAGTATGTCTCCTATAAAGTCATATACATATTATCAATTATAAGAACACATTTATGCCAAAAATCAATCAAGCAATAGAGAGTTTCGCCCGTATTATGGTCATCGGAATAGGCGGGTCAGGCAAGAATGCCATTAACCATATGATAAATTCTAAGGTTAAGGGTGTAAGTTTTATTTGTATGAATACCGACACGCAGGACTTGCACCACTCGCTCGCTGAGAAGAAAATTCACATAGGGAAAAATCTTACCAAGGGCTTGGGCGCCGGCATGGACCCGGAAATCGGAAAAAAAGCCGCTGAAGAAACTAAATCGGAAATCCAAGATGTCATCAAGGGAGCTGATATGATATTCATCGCTTGTGGCATGGGCGGAGGCACGGGCACAGGCGCCGCGCCGATAGTAGCTCGCGCAGCTAAAGAACAAGGAATATTGACAGTGGCAGTTACCACCAAGCCTTTCTTTTTTGAAGGCAACCACCGAATGAAAATCGCGGAAAAAGGCATTGAGGAATTGGCCAAAGATGTGGACGCTATCATTACAATTCCAAATGACAAGTTACTGCAATTATCTGAAAAAAATACAAATTTTAAAGACGCTTTCGCCAGATGCGATGATGTACTAAGGCAGGCCGTAGAAGGCATTTCCGACTTGATAACCACCCCCGGTATTATAAATGTTGACTTCGCAGATATCCGAGCTATTATGTCCGATGCCGGTAGCGCGCTTATGGGTATAGGCCTTGCTTCCGGTGAAAAACGCGCTGAAAAAGCGGCGCTTCAGGCTATCAATTCTCCCCTTTTAGAAGTCTCTATAAATGGTGCCAAGGGTGTCCTCTTTGCCATTTCCGGCGGAGAAGACGTAACAATCCAAGAAATTCAAGAGGCTGCTAAAATAATCACCGAGTCAATTGACAAAGATGCGAAGGTGATATTCGGCACAATTAAGGATGAGAAATTGAAAAAGGGTGAATTAAAAGTCACAGTCATAGCTACCAGCTTCACGGCTGATGCACCTCGCAAAAGTCTTTTTACGGGAACCCTGTTAAAAGAAGAAAATGCGGCTATGGCTAAAAAGGAGATACATAACAGCATCCAGAGCGGAAGTACCAGCAGTGATTTTTTTAAGAAAGATAAAAAAGCAGAAGTGGAAGAAATAGTTATTGAAGACGACGGAGACGACTGGAGCGCTGTTCCAGCATTTTTGAGACGTAAGAAGAATTAGAGGAAGTTTTTGAAACAAGCTTTTGTAGGGGTTTCGAGGCTGGCGAGCCGAGAACTTCAGAGTTTTTTAAGCTTCAAAAAACTCGTACCGAAAAAAGCTTTGTTTCAAAAACTTCTTTACATAGTGTATACTAAATATATGACTTACGATTTAATTATTATCGGGGGTGGACCGGCCGGCGCGGCGGCGGCAGTTTACGCTGCTCGTAAAAGACTACAGACGCTCTTTATTACCAGCGAGTGGGGCGGGCAAAGTGTAGTCTCCGAGCAAATTTACAACTGGATTGGCACCACTTCCCTCTCGGGAAATGAATTAGCAGAAAATTTTAAAAAGCATGTATTGGCAAATGCCATAGGTACTGAAAACCTGAAAGAGGCTGAAGATTTGGGCTCTACGCTTTTAGTAAAAGAAGGTGAAAAAGTAATTTCTCTCACAAGGACAGTCCTTGAAAATTCCTTTGAAGTTACAACAGAAAATGGCGAGAAATTTTTAGCTAAGACAATTCTAATAACTAGCGGCAGCGGTAGAAGAAAACTTGAGGCAAAGAATGCCGACAGACTAGAACATAAAGGACTCACTTACTGCGCCTCTTGCGACGGGCCTCTTTTTACCGGTCAGGATGTCGCGGTAGTGGGCGGCGGGAACGCTGGGTTTGAAACTGCTGCCCAGCTTCTGGCCTATTGTAAATCCGTAACCCTTCTGCACCGTAGTGAGTCTTTTGATAAAGCTGATGAAATTACCGTTGATAAAGTTTTGAAAAACCCAAAAATGAAAGCGGTAAAAAATGTGGAAATTTTGGAAATACAAGGCGATAAATTTGTCGAAGGAATAGTATATAAAGACAGAGCTACCAGCCAAGAAACAGAATTGAAGGTCTCCGGTATTTTCGTGGAAATCGGGCAAATTCCAAATACTAACTTTGTGAAAGATTTGGTTCCGCTTGACGAAATCGGACGTATAAAAATAAATCCGTTAAATCAAAAAACTTTAGTCCCCGGCATCTGGGCTGCCGGCGACTGCACTGATGTGCTCTATCATCAAAACAACATCGCCGCCGGTGATGCCGTCCGCGCCCTCGAAGATATTTATTTGGCAATTCATACTAAATAGTTACGTAATCTATTACGTAATACATTACGTAACCAAATACTTTTCCACAGATTTAATTGACAGGTTTAGATAAAAGCATAAACTTAGTATGTTCCTTTAATAATTTAAAAGAAGTGATTGGGGAAACTGGTTAGATTCCAGTACAGTGCCGCTACGGTAAGCCCACGACTTTGTGTCGGGGACAAGTCCGATTACCAATCATTTTTGTTTTTCCCGAGCAGGATATCCTCTTTCGTTTTTTTACGAAAAAGACTGTAAATTCTGCCCGCAGCAGGATTTTTTTTATGTCTAAAAATAATAAAAAATTATATACCGGCCTTGTTATTATTTTACTCTTTTTTGCTTTTGTTCTAGTTCCCTCTTTTAAAAAAGAAAGTCAGATATCGGATTCAATAATATCCCCTGTAAAATTTGCTCCTAATACTCTTCTGTACGATGCTCTGGTGCAAGAAGAAAAAGAAGGTAGAATAGACTTTTCTGGAAAAATGTACCCTAATCTCGGATTTTTTGTAACAGACATTGGAACACTGCATTCTGGTAACGGTAAAAACCTTATTTATTATATTAACGGCAAAGAAGCGGCTGTCGGCGTTTCTTCCTACAAGCTCAAAGATGGCGACGTCATTGAGTGGAAATTGGAATAAAACAAGGCTAAGTCTTGTCAAAATTTTATGAAGAAAAAAATATTAAAAATAGGTTTTAGTTTTCTAACAATTTTATTTTTGGGAAGCTTTTTTGCATCAACAACATTCGCAGCGAATGATGCCTCGGCTATAATTTCCCCCACTGCGGCTTCTACGAACCAAAATCAAACATACACATACACTGTGACCAACGGCAGTGCCTCCACTGCCAATCTTGGTTCAGTAGAGATTGTCTTGCCATCCGGATTCGGAACTCCTTCTTCTATAAGTATTTCTTCCGTATCATCCAGTAAGACATGGTTATTAGGTTCTACCGACGGATATACTAACGGCTTCAATGCATCTACAAGTAAAATTGGAATACAAGCCAGTGGAGCTAGTGATAAGCTCGATGTAAACGAATTTGTGGCAGTGCAAGTCACCTCCACTGCGCCCTCTAGCGCGGGGTCGTATGAATGGACTGCTTCTCCCCTTGCTAATCTGGGTTTTAGCGGCACTCTTTTTAATTTAACTTCTTCGCAACCCACTGTAAATGTTACCGCTCCTGTAACGGTAACGTTCATAATTAGAAATGGCGACACTGTTCTTTACAATGGATCCGTCGCTCTTCCCGCTTCAGGCACTGTGTCAATTACCGATTCAAATAGTGTGGCTCATAATGTAAATACCAGAAGTGTCTTGGCTATTTTGAAAAATATCGATGATGCCAGTAGCGACTTTTCAATTTCCAATTTGCAATACTTTAACTCATTCAATTCGTTTTATCTTAAATGCATACTGCCGAACGGCAGCTCGGAACTTTGTGATAATTGGCAGTACGCTGTGGGTAGCGTTACTCCCTTCTCTAGTATTGATGCTAGTATACTCTCCGGCGGAGAAACAGTGGGGATTTATTTTGGCAACTCGCATCAGCTTGTACTTTCTGCCAACACCATTATTACTGGCGGGTCGTTAAATGTAGCCGCACAATCGTATGACTATGCAAATAATACTTGGAATCCACTTACTGGAGTAAATGTGGGTGTAACCTTGCCGAATCCTAATGACCCATGGAGCCCGATTGTTGTTTCGACCCACGCAGTCGATAGCCTTGGAAATACAAATATTTCACTGTCAACTATAAACACATATACCATTGGCATTGCGGAAGATTTTTATTTTCCTTCTTATAGCCTTACAGTTTCTCCGGTGCCAAGTGGCACCGGAGGCGGAGGAGCAGTTGTAACACTGCCGTCATCTTTTGACACCTCAAATGCAATTGCTTATTTAAAAAGTGTGCAAGGCGCTGATGGCTCACTTGGTGACTCTCTTCTCTATAGCGATTGGGCGGCAATTGCTTATGGAGCCCTAAATGTGACTGGTAGCCCAAAAGATAAGCTCCTCACTTACTTTGATTCTAATAATACAATAAGTTCCCTCTTGACCGACAATGAAAGACATGCCATGGCGCTTCTGGCTCTTGGGCAAAATCCTTATTCATATAACGGCGTAAACTATATTAATGCTATCATCAACAGCTTTGACGGCACGCAATTCGGCGACGCAAATTTGATAAATGACGACATCTTCGCGCTTATTCCCCTGGCAAATTCCGGCTATACTGTAAAGGACGAAATAATTATTAAAGATGTTAATTTTTTAATTTCCAAACAAAAAACAAACGGCTCCTGGGAAGAAAGTGTGGACATAACAGCGGCGGCAATTCAAGCCTTAAAATCTTTTGAATCCATTGCTGGCATTTCTGGCGCTCTCACAAAAGCGACTGACTATATTATAAGTAAGCAAATTAATGACGGCGGCTTTGGAGGTATTTACTCTACAAGCTGGGTAATGCAAGCCATGAGCGCCCTTGGCACGTCGTGGAGCAAGAATAACCACACCCCCATGGACTACCTTGCTCTACAGCAGGTAGCAGACGGAGCCGTACTTCCCTCATCCGAAACTCTGCAAAATCGCATTTGGGCTACAAGTTATGCAGTTACGGCGACTTCTATGAAACCATGGAGCGCAATAATGCAATACTTCCAAAAGCCTGCAGCAGAGCCAGTACTAGTTGCAGTTAAAGAGCCAAAAATTAAGACACCAGAAAAAATCGAAGTTCCGACTGAAAGTGTTGCAAAAAGTAAAATAATAGAAAAAAAAGTTTCTATAACTCCGCAAATAAAAAAATTAATTCCTAATGCAACTATTGCGCAAGACACAAAACCTGTAGAAATAACTCCTAAAACACTCACTGCATCAGCAGCTAACGCTATATCCACAGAAAAAGTTCTCAAAGCGACTCCTGTGGTCCTCGGAGCCATCTCCGGCGCCGCTATTCTTTATATCCTATTTAAACTTCTTCTGGTGCTTCTGTAGTTAGAAGGCGGTGATGTATTAACCTTTGCGCGAACCCACTTCGCACGCGCGGAGCGCGTGGTGGCTTGAGATTCTTTCGTACGCTCCGATTGCGTGGTGATTCTGCGCCTCGGGACGCTCCCTCCGGTCGCGTGCATCCCGCACCCATTTCCTTTCCTATTTTTTGCGGCTCCTCCCCCCATCCCCCTCCGCCGAAAGGCAAGTGGAAGAAAGGAAATGGGTGCGGTCTGCTTCGCCGCTTCGTCCTCCAAAAGCTCCGAAAGGTCGCAAAGTATCCATTGCTCCCAATCTCCGCTTTCTCCGTCCTTGCGGCGACCCGAGGCGCTCCCGTATCCGCGTTTGGTGGTAATTCGTGCGTCCGCTCACACTATGCAAGCACCTCGCACTAGCACGCTCGCATTCGCTCGCGCCGCCTGCTCGGTGTTTGCTTCGTGTTCGCTCTGTGGCTCCGATGACGTTCGTGGTTATCAAAAAACAGATTCTTTCTGTTAAATTCTCCCTTTGGAAACTAACTTTCTATAGTGTTCACCAAGTGCTGTGAGGCGACAACTTTTACTTTCCATAGCTGCATTCCACATGTGTGGTACTCCAACAGGCGCCAACAAATTCAATCTGTTGTATTTTTGAAGGGTAGCAAAAATCTCGGTGTTTTTTGGATTTGGAAGAGGCATATTCTCATCTCTACCCTTCATTTCTGGCTCATATGTTGGATCAAGTTCGTAATTATAGCCCGGAGACGGAAAGAACTGACTAATTTTCTTTAAGTCTTCAAGACTTATGGGCGGAGTTATTTTTCGCAGAGACACAAACTGTTTTACATTTGTTTTAAATACAGGTCGCTGCTCCCATTCGCCAAGTGATTGGTCGATATGTGCATAAATGCTACCAGGGGTTATATCTCCTGTTAAATTTGCAGCTCCACCCTGTAGTGCATCTACAAACAATCTGGTAAAAACACCGCTCCCTTCTTCCTCGGAGGCGTACTGGTCTTTTGTAGACGCAGTTAAAATAGTAACCCCTTCAGATAACACGGAGTGGTCGCTATTAGATGCTGATGCACCAGCTATGCCCGAATGGCAACTATCCAATATTATTATTTTATTTGCCGCGGGCGAATTATTTGCCATGATGAGTACTTCAGACAAGGATATTCCATCATCACCTCTTTCTGAATCGGAAGTGACTAAGTAACCACCGACACTTTCGACATAACCGTGACCGGCGAAATAAAAGAGGGCAATATCTGTATCAATTTTAAATAAATTTGCAATCTCATCTTTGAGGGCAGATTTTTTTATAGAATCCTCTTCTTTACTGGCGGTTAACAATTTAATGTCGAAATTTACGCTTCCATCACCATTTCTCTCCAATACAGATTTTACTTCGTTGGCGTCATTTACACATCCGTGTAGCCCATCGATGTTTTTATAATGATCTATGCCGACTATGAGTGCAGCTGACATAAATTTCTATAGAGAGTTAATGAAATCTTTAATATTGTCCCATGTCCAGGGTTTGGTATTCACTCCCTCGATGTTGGTTCGGTCGTCGGTGTATGCATAAATGCCGAGTATTTTTTTCTTCTCTTCTTTGGCACACTGAATTTCCCACTTTTGGCCACTGGCAGTAAGAGAACTTTTACTAATTAACGCAATGACTCCATCCGATCGTTTAATACGTGTGCGCACCCTTTCTTTCCATTCAGTAGCGTACGGCTCTTTCACTGACATATCTACGTACTCAAAAGGTGAGTCCGTGTTTAAGGACTGACCCCTTAGAAGATCTCTCTGTTTTTCATCCTCCTTTGCGAAAGCAATAAATACAACTTTTTTTGACATAATCTTATTTTAGTTAAATTAATAATGTGGATAACCTGCTCTTGTTTAGGTTATCTTATGGTAGTATACTCTTTGTATGAGAACAAAGTCAAGTGCTGTTATGGACAAACCAACAAAGCGTGAGGCCGAGGTGTTAGATTTTGTGCGCGCCTATCGGCGCGAAAATGGCTATTCCCCTGCACTTACTGAAGTCGCCAAACATTTTAATAGATCTATCCCGACAGTACATCAACATATACAGTCCTTGGGTAAAAAAAATCTACTCTCGGTTGATAAAGGTAAGAAACGATCAATCATTACTCCTCAAGATTACAAATCACCACTTGTAGACATACCCCTTCTTGGAATTATTTCTGCTGGCGGTCCGATTGAGGCAATACGAAATGAAGAAATGATAGGTGTGCCGCGTTCAATGCTTCCAACATCGTCTCACCACTACGCTCTTAAGGTGTCTGGCGTGAGTATGATTGAGGAAGGAATCATGGACGGCGATATTGTGATTGTTCACGACCAACAAACCGTGAACGATGGAGAAAAGGCGGTAGCCTATATGTCGGAGCGAAACGAGGTTACACTGAAAAAGATTTACAGAGAGAAGGATCGAATCAAACTTGTCCCCGCCAATAAAACTATGAAGCCATTTTACGAAACAGATGTGGTAATCCAAGGTAAAGTCGTGGGAGTATTAAGAAAAGAATTTTAAAATATATGTCATTACTATCAATACCAGAAGCATCAAAGTGGGCAACCGAATATCTTGAAAAAGATGTGTCTACAGCAAACATTTCGTACCTTGTACAGTATGGAAAGGTTAAAAAGCACGGCGAAAATGGCTCGACGCAAGTTGATGTCAATGATCTTAAAAAATACTACGAATCGTGGAATGGAAAGCGAGAAGTAGACTGGAAACAAAAACTCGGCAACGATCTAAACTGGGCGCTTTCTTTTGATAATTTGCGAGAAGTGCACACAACTAAACATGTTCACCGACTTCATCCATACAAGGGCAAGTATATTCCGCAGCTTGTTGAATATTTTTTAGGAACGCACACTGATGATTTTAAAAAGGAAGTTTATTTCAAAAGTGGTGATATAGTCCTCGACCCTTTTATGGGTTCTGGCACAACATTAATTCAGTCGCTTGAAATGGGCATCCATTCTATTGGTATAGATGTTTCCGAGTTTAATTGTATGATTGCGAGCTGTAAGGCAACACACTATGACTACGATTATGTGCAGAAAGCAATCAAAAAGATGCTCGCCGCTCTCGATACTTTCGAGCATGACAATCAGATTCAAGAATTTGAAAGCGAACTTTTGGCAGAATTATCAAAATTTAATAACGCCTATTTCCCCGGCTACGAATTCAAATATAAGATAAATCAAGGTAATTTTAATGAAAAAACCTTTTCAAACGAGAAAGAAAAAGAGTTTTTGCCAGTGTATGAAAAATTACTCAAAAAGTATTCAATAAAGCTCAAGCAAGACAAAGCGGATTCTTTTCTTGATATTTGGTTTATGGATAATGTACGTCGTGAGATAGACCATGTATTTCAAACAATTAAGCAAGAGCGAGATGTAAAAACTCGAAAAATTCTTGCGCTCATTCTGAGCCGAACAATCAGATCATGTCGTGCAACAACGCATAGTGACTTGGCTACGCTGAAAGAACCCCAACTAACAACATATTACTGCTTCAAGCACAAAAAAATCTGTAAGCCACTGTTCTCGATCAAAACGATGCTCAATCGGTATGCTTTTGATACGCTCAATCGTATTAAAGATTTCGGTAATTTACGAAAGTCGGTACATTATTCCACTGTTGCCGGCGATTCTCGTTCTGTGGATATTTTTGAGAAGGTGGAAAAGCAGAGTCCAGAATTTGCAAAGATTTTGAAGAAACAAAAAATAGCTGGCATTTTTTGTTCGCCACCGTATGTTGGACAAATTGATTATCACGAACAACATGCGTACGCCTATGACCTCTTAGGTTACAAACGAAATGATGAATTAGAAATTGGTCCGCTGTATAAAGGGCAAGGGCAAGAAGCTCGACGGTCATACGCGCAAGGAATTGCAGATGTATTAAATAACTGCAAACGATACTTCAAGGATGATTATGATGTCTTCCTTGTTGCAAACGATAAATATAATCTTTACCCCGAGATTGCGGAAAAATCGGGGATGAAGATTATAAATCAATTCAAGCGACCTGTCCTAAACAGAACGGAACGAGATCGCAATCCGTATTCAGAAATTATTTTTCACTTTAAATCAAAATAAAATTTATGGCACTATCAAAAGAACAAGTTCAAAATGTTGAGGAAGTCTTGAGAACAAGTCTCCGAAACAAGTTTAAAAATCACAAACCCGAACCGGCTTCAATGCCGTTCCATACTCGCTTACTTGGAAAAGACAGGTTGGCACTTTACTCATTCATCCACTCGCTCAATACAAATTTTGGGACGACCATTTTTGAGCCAGTAGCCCTCGCGCTTGCACAAAAGAACTTCAAAATTGCTAAATCTCAAGCAAAAGCAGGTGATCAAATAAGTACTGGCGCTCAAGCAGAAATACAAAAGATTGTGGATGGACTGACAACTGCCACATCGTCGCCCGATAAAAAAACAGAAATTGAGAGAATACGAAAAGTATGTCAGCAAGGCGAGATGATTAAAGTAAAACCAACAAAAGTCGATCTAATGTTTGAGTCAAAAGACGGCGATCATTTCTTGTTTGATATTAAAACAGCAAAACCAAACGCGGGAGGGTTCAAGGAGTTTAAGCGAACATTGCTTGAGTGGGTGGCGGTAACACTTGCAAATGATCCGGATGCAAAAGTAAATACTTTTGTTGCAATTCCATACAATCCGTACGAGCCAGAGGCGTATAATCGCTGGACAATGCGAGGCATGCTTGATTTGGAAAATGAGCTTAAAGTAGCCGACGAATTTTGGGATTTTCTCGGCGGCAAAGGTACTTACAAAGACCTGCTCGATTGTTTCGAGCGCGTCGGTATCGAGCTACGAGATGAAATCGATGCCTACTTTAAGCGCTTTACCAAGTAGCGTTGCACCCGCACCCATTTCCTTTCTTCCACTTGCCTTTCGGCGGAGGGGGATGGGGGGAGG
>Ga0209521_10000240_pt1 | contig 39321 bp, 41 predicted proteins | sample Rifsed19ft4_FD_184016 | JGI IMG/M metagenome (GOLD analysis project Ga0209521, IMG submission 184016) | Soil microbial communities from Rifle, Colorado, USA - sediment 19ft 4 (version 2) | ecosystem: Environmental > Terrestrial > Deep subsurface > Rock core/Sediment | place: Rifle, Colorado...
CGGGATGCCTGCACGGGACGGAACGAGGAAGGCCAAGAAGCTGACCCTACCGCGTAGCTTGGGCCTTCGCTCCAGCAACAGGTCGTAGGCCTGAAAGCCTCGCAGGATGTTCTTGCTCGGGTCCAGGCGGTCTACCCTGACAATCGTCTGCGTACCAGCAACGTTCGCAAGCGCCGCCTTCGCAGTGCGCAGGGCGGGCGAACTGCGAAGCGAGGCCAGCTCGTCCAGGTCGACGGAGATTGGATTCGACCAGACGGACGTGTGGTGTCCGCGATACTCGACCTCGCCGCGTTGGGCGATAACGGACGCTTCATCGCCCAGGTAAGTGCGGCAGGTAGCGAGGAAGTTTCCCACGCTGTCCTCTGTCTGAAAAGCGATACTGTCGTTGGCCAGCAGACCCTGACAAATCTCGCGCACGAGCCAGCGAGGGAGCGCCAGCCACATGAAAGGCTCCGGCCAGGGTATGTGGACGAACTGCTGCAGCACGGTGTGAGGCCGTGCCTCGCGAATGAGGCGCGGCGCCAGGTAGAGGTGGTAGTCGTGCAGCATAACGCGGCCCGAGCCGCCGTCCCGGTCGAGTTCCTCGACCGCAGCCTCAGCAAAAGCACGGTTCGCGGGCGCATAGCCGCTGCGCCAAGCTGTCGCGGCATCAACTGGCACGTCCCGAGAAAGCTCTTCCGGTATTCCGTGCTGCACGAACCAGAGGATCGGATTGCAGAAGGTGCCGTAGTAGGCCGCACGGACCTCGTCCGGCAGAGGAACAAGCCGCAGGCTGCCGCCGTTAGCCAGCGGCACGCGCCGGCCGGTGAGCGCCACCACCTGGTCGGCAAAGCTGCAGGCGGCGGCGACCCAGCTGACGGGCCGGCTCCTGGCGACGGACGCGAGGGCAACGGCGACGCCGCCGCCCGCGTCTCGCTGTCTGATGCGCCCCAGGCCGTCCACGTAGTGCTCGATAGGGCCGCGATTGCTGACCAGGATCAGCGGTGCGTCTTCCTCTGGCCTGGCATCCTTCCGAAGGCGCGGGGAGATGGTAGTCGTGACCATAACCTCTTCCTTGCGCGGCGCAGCGTCCAACTGCGGGCTTGGAGAGGATGGCCTCGGCGGAAAGCTGAGGTTCGGCTGCCAAGGAGGAAGGAAGGAAGCAGTCGGAGAGCGCCTCCGGCTTCGCAGCCGAGACCCGTCCTCTTTCAGCGGCCTACGAGGTTAGCTGACGGGTTAGGGCTGAAAGAGACTGCCCCGGCCGCCACGGCGACCTGCACCCCAGAAACTGGTTCCCCCGCTCCCCTTCATCCGGAAGGAGATTCGGCCTCTGCTACTCTAGGGTGGCGGCGCCCGGCTGTCTACAGAAACTTAGTTCAGCCATCCGCGCCAGCACGGCGAGTTAGCGAGATGACCAGCGAGAGCGACGACATCCGTCCTATGCCATCCTGGACGCTCGTTACCAGTCACGGCCTCGCTCTCCTCTACGTCGCCGACCACCCGGACGCGACGATCCGCGAGATCGCCGCTGCCCTGGCGCTCACGGAAAGACGCGTCGCCGACCTGATCCGCGACCTGGCGGCGGAGGGCTTCGTCACGGTCCGGCGCAGGGGAAGGCGTAATGTTTACACGCTGAACTGGGACGCCCGCTTCCGTCACCCCGTGATCGCCGAGATCCCCTTCCGGGCGTTTGTCGACCTGTGGCGGCGCTCCCGCACGGCGGCGAAGCCGCGCTGACTGGCCGACGGCAGTCTGAGCTCTGCGTGCCGGCGCTCTCGCCCGCTCGCGGCGCTGGCACGCACGCGGACTGCGTAGTCCCTTCACAGCGGACGCCCGTAACAGTAGGGGCATCGGCCGTGGCCGATGCCCCATGTGTTAGCCGCGATTACTGCCCGCGCTGCCTTGGCAATCCCGCCACGCTGACTAGTCGTGGCCGCATTCCCCGCTACTGGCCATCATACTCACACAGTCGCCGAAGCCGGCGCCGTGCTCAATAGCATGGTCCGGCGTCATTTCCCTGACGTGCTGACCGAAGCCATTGCCGCCGCCGGGCGGCTGCGCCAGCGCCGGCGCCGTAGCTCCAAGCAGTGCAGCGGCTGAGATCACGAGGACGGTCAGGAGCTTCTTCAACGCTACCTCCGTTACTTGCGGCGGGGGCACGCCGGTTACCGACGTGCCCCCGGTTCCATGCGTGACTGCGGCGGTTACTGACCGCCCATGTGCGATGATCCCATCATCGCGAACATCCCTTCCGAGAAGTCGTGTTCCGTGTCGTGCACCTCCTCAGCCGCGGCTTGAGCTGCCTGGATGTCCCCCGCCTCCAGAGCTTCGTGCAGCTCTTCCATGGCGTGGAGCAGCGCCTTCGGGTCGGGCGAGCCGGCCGGCCAGCTCATCACGCCCATCACGGCGAGGACGTTACCCACGGTCTCCGCGAAGCGAGGATTGACCTCCCTTGCCGTGGCGAGGGCCTCCGCCATGTCGTGGAACTCGGCGCCGGCGATGATGTCGACGGCTTCCAGGTTGCAGAGGTTTGCGTGAGCGCTGCCGGCCGCGTGCGTCATCCTGGCCTGCTTAGCCATCCAGGCGAAGAACGCCTCGGAGAGCTCGTGCTCGCTGTCGTGAGCGGCTTCCGCTGCCGCCTGCGCCGCAGCGAGGTTCTTGCCCGTGAGCGCCGTCTTGAGCGCTTCGATGTCGGTGACGAACTTGGCGTGCTGGCTCTTGACCGTGTCGGGCCAGGAGGCAGCCCTGAGCGCCACGACGAAGTTGGAGACGCTCTCCGCGTCCTTGGGGTTGACCTCGGTGGCCTTGGCCAGCGTCCCGGCGAGGCCGTGGAACCCTACGCCGTCGGCGAGGTCAATGACCGCCAGCAAGGACAAAAGCGTGTCTTCCGCGCCGCTGAGCTTGCCAGCCTGGCCTGCCAGCCAGGCGTAGGTCGCCTCAGTGAACTCGTGCTCGACGTCGTGGAGCATCTCCGCCGCTTCTGCCGCCGCCGTCTTGTCGCCGGCCTTGAGCGCCCTTTCGAGCTCGGTCAGCTCCTCGCGTAGCTCCTCGAGGGCAGCCTTGAGCTCATTCGGGTAGACCCCTGCTCCCAGCGTGGCGATGACGTTCTTGACCGTGGCGGCGAAGCGGGGGTTTATCTCCGCGGCCGTCGCCAGGTCCTCGGCCATGTCGTGGAAGCCGGCGGACTCGACCGCGTCCGCGACGACGAGGGCGGTCAGGATCTGGTCACCGACCGCGTCGCGGCCGGTCGCTCCCGCGCCGGGTTCGTCCTTCATGGCGGAATCACCTTCATCGCCGCCCCCGCAGGCGAGCGCCAGCGGTATAAGGAGCGCCGCCGCTGCCAGCAATAGGAGATTGAGGACTGAAGCTCGATTCATCGTTTGTTGCTCCTTCGCCTTAACAGGCGTGACTTTCCTTCTCTCAGATCGTCCTGCCATTGCTTCTCCGGTTCGGGTCATAAGACCTCCTTAGCCCGCCAATCCCCCCGGGTTTCTTGACGACCTCCTGCCCCTGGGGATCGCCAGGATGTTGAAGACCACGTAGCCAATGGTCAGCCACACGCCGACAACCACCATGAAGAGGACGACCGGCGCCCACTGACGCACCGGCTCAAGCCCCTTCGGCGCGACTGTGAAGTTGCGCAGGTGCTCCGTGTTCACCTCGAACTTGGTCTCCGCGGACGCGTAGCGGCCGAGGCCTTCGAACCTGACGCCACCCTTCTGCAGTCCGTGGACGGAGGGCGCGAACTCGATCACCGCAACCCCGTCCTTGTCCGTGCTGGCGGAACCGATTTCGGCCTGCCCCTTGTAGCCGGCGAGCTCCTTCTCCAGGTAGAAGAGCAGGACTGCGTTCGCCAGAGGGGAACCATCGGTATCGCGCAGAGTTGCCGTGAAGGTCATGCTCCGAGCTTCGTCGTTCGTCGCCGTCTTGAGGGTGATAGCAGTCGCTGTCGTCGCGCCGGCCGCCGCTCCCTCGCCGGTTACTCGCAGCACCGCCTGGATGTTCTCGTGGCCCTCGCAGCGCCAGTCGCAGGCCACCTCAAAGGTGCCGGCCTTGTCGGCCACGAAGGTGATGGTTGCCTGGGGGTTCTCTGGCGTGAGAAGGGGTGTGCGGACGTTGTAGCCCTTGATCAGGATGCGGTGCGAGTTGTCGGGGACGGCCTTGTCGGCCCAAACGAACGTCAGCTTCACATCCTGGCCCACGGAGACGGGGATGACGGTACCCTTCTGGCCGTTGAAGCCCTTGTACGTCACCTCGAACGTCAGCTCGACGGGCGCTGACGCCAACGGTGCGCCAGCTGCCACCATGACCTGCGCCATCTGGCGCATGGACGCGGGCGCAGCCCACGCTCCGGTGAGCGGACTCAACACCAGTGACGCAAGGGCGACGACCGCAAGAGCATTGAACAAGCGCGCAGTCATCCTAGGCACCGCCCTCACCTCCTTCCGCGAAGCTGAAGGCGGGGGCCGCGACTGGCCGTGGCTGCTCGGCGGCCTCCTCGCCCCCCTCTTCGAGCATCTCTTCGACCTCCCAGATCGAGACGATGGGGAACAGGCGCGCGAAGAGGGCAAAGAGGAGCATGAACCCGGCGAAGGCGCCGACTGTGATGGAGACCTCGACCCAACTGGGGTGGTAGGTCGCCCACTCGTACGGCATCAGCGGCACACCCATGGAGGGGATCACGATGACGAACCGCTTCAGCCACATGCCGATGTTGACGAGCACGGAAGCGGCAACGATCCAGGGGACCGTCTGCGTCCTCGGGAAGAAGACGAGGAACAGGGGAATGAGCGTGCCGCCGATGGCGAACGACCAGAAGAAGGGAGCGAACCTGCCGAGCATCAGTTCCTCGAGAAGCGGCTTCTCCCCCTCCTCCAGCTTGTAGCCGGTGGTGAGGTACTCAGCGAGCGTGAAGTAGAGGTAAATGGCCGCGAGGGCGCCGAGCAGGTAGCCGAGGAGGCGGAACTGCTTGATTGTGATGTATTGCTCTAAGTGGAATATCCGGCGGAAGACGGCCATGGCCGTAATGATCGCCGCCGTCCCGGAGAAGATCGCGCCGACGACGAAGTAGGGGCCAAAGATCGTGCTGTCCCAGCCCGCGCGCAGCGTCATCGCGAAGATCCAGGAGACGACGGTGTGGACGGAGACGGCGATGGGGATGATGAGGATCATCATGATGTTGAGGGCGCGGCTGAGGCGCCTTCGCTGCTCCGGCGTGTTCTGCCAGCCCAGCGACAGGATGTCGTAGACCTTCCACTGCGGATAAGGGACAAGACCACGCAGCCGGTCGCGGCAGCGCGCCAGGTCGGGGATCATCGGCGTGTAGAGGTAGATCAGGCTTGCCGTGAGGTAAGTGGTCACCGAGATCAGGTCCCAGACGATGGGTGAGCCGATCTGGCCGTGCAGGATAAGGTTTGGGATGCGGTCGGGCCGGCCGAGGTCCACCACCGGCATCGCCGCGCCTGTAAGGAGGGCGACGGCGGTGATCACCTCCGCCATACGGGTGATTGGTCGCCGCCAGCCTGCCTGGGTCACGCGCAGGATCGCCGAAATCAGCGTTCCAGCGTGGCTAATGCCGATGAAGAAGACGAAGTTGGTGATGTACAGCCCCCAGGAGACGCGGTCCCACATGCCTGTTACCGCGAGACCGTTCATCAGCTGATTGACCCAAGCGACGAAAGCAAGGACGACGAGGCCGAGCAGGACGGCCATAACGACGTAGTACGTTCGCGGTACGCCCAGGACCGGCCGGAGGACGACGGTATTCAGCTGCTCTTTCTCCATCGCCAGCGCGCTCATATCGACTTCCTCCCGAACTCCTGCCCGTGGCCGGGAAGGTAGAAGACTCGCGGACGCGTGCCGAGCTCCTCCTTGTAGCGGTAGCCGGAGTTCTCAGCGACGAACCGTGAGAGAATCACCACCTCTTTGCCGTTGGTCGCGATGTTCTCGGTCAGGTCGCCGAAGTAGATCGCCTTCATCGGGCAGCCTTCGGCGCAGGCGGGCAGCTTGCCGAACTCCGTTTCGTGGGCGCAGAAGACGCACTTGCCCACGGTGCCGCGCTTCTGAGGGACGGGATAATCCGGCGACCGCTGGGCAAACACAGTCTGGGCGTCAGGAGCCGGCGCGTCGCCCCAGTTGAAGTAGCGCGCGCCGTATGGACAGGCCGCCATGCACATGCGGCAGCCGATGCAGCGATCCTGGTCGACGAGGATGTTGCCCGACTCGTCTCGGTAGGTGGCGGCAACCGGGCAGACGTTCAGGCAGGGCGCGTTTTCGCACTGCATGCAGGGCCGGGGCATAAAGAAGGTACCGCCATCTGGATGCTCCATCTCGAAGACCTTGATCCAGGTCTGGTCTTCGGGGAGGAAGTGCTTTTCCTGACAGGCGGCCGTGCATTGCGGCGGCTTATCAATGGTCGTGCAGCCTTCGCACTTGCGCAGGTCAATGACCATCGCCCATTGCCGGCCGGTTGGCTTGTGGCCGGGGTGGTCTGGCTTCTCGCCACCGGCCTCACCGGGAGCTCTGAGCCTGCCCGCCGCTGCCATGGCTCCGGCAGCCACGGCGGCCGCGCCACCGAGGACGAATCGACGCCTGGTTAGTCGTCTCATGCCGTCTCTCCCTTTTCTCCACGGTTATCGTCGGGCACCGAGACGGTCAGGCGGATCACTCCGGCGGATGGTTTTCGCCCCGTCCGACGGGTAGTAGAGAAGCGCCAGCGAGCCTACCCCTGCGGGTAGGCCCCACCGGTGCCGAACGGATGCCGGTTACGGGCCTTTGGCCTGGCGCGAGGCGTAGGCGACTACCTCCGCCCTGCTGCGGAGGTGAAGCTTGTCGAGGATGTTCTTGGTGTGGAACTTCACTGTGTTCTCGCTGATCGTCAGAGCCTCGGCGATCTCGCGGTTGCTGCGTCCCTGGGCCAGCAGCTTGAGGATCTCTTCCTCTCGCTGCGTCAGGCGGTCGGCGTCGCTGCCCTGCACGGGGCCGGCGCCGCCGCGGGCGAACTCCCGCAGTATTCTGGCGGCGAGGGGCCTGGGTATAGCCGCCTCGCCCCTCTCCAGCCCCTCCAGCAGGTCGAAGAACTCTTCTGCCCTGAGCTTCTTGAGGAGGTAGCCGTCGGCGCCGGCCTTTATCGCCTCGAAGAGGTCCGCGTCGTCCTCGGAGACGGTGAGCATCACGATCTTCACTGTCGGGCTGGCAGCCTTAATCGTCCGGGTGGCCGTGAGCCCGCCCATGACCGGCATCCTCACGTCCATGAGGACGACATCTGGTTGGAGCGACGCCGCCTTCGCGATCGCCTCCTGGCCCGAGTCAGCCTCACCCACGACGTCGAAGCCCCGGGCGGTCAAGAGGCTGCGGATGCCGTCGCGAAAGAGGGCGTGGTCGTCGACGACGAGAACCCTCATGTGTCCTTCCTTCCATCAAGCGGCACGATCAGCGCCACCTCCGTGCCCCTCTCGGGAACGGAGGCCACGATCAGGCTACCACCGAGGGCCTCGGCTCGCTCCCGCATCGTCTTCAGTCCAAAGTGGCCGTCACCGACCACGTCGGGCTCGAAGCCGCGCCCGCGGTCGACGACGCGCACGTGCAGCTCGTTACCTTGACGCGCAACGCGGATCATCGCGTCGGGAGAGCCGGCGTGCTTGCGCACGTTAGTGAGCGCCTCCTGCACAATCCTGAAGACCTGAAGCTCCACGTCCAGGGGTAGGTTCCCCACGGAGCCGTGGTCGGCCTTCACGATAGTCTCGATGCCGCTCGTCTCCTCGAACTGCTGCGCGTAAGCCGTGAGCCCTTCGACGAGGCCGCGCTCCAGCAGGTGGGCGCCGCGCAGACCGGAGATCGCCTCGCGGACGTCCTCGTAGAGCTCTTGAGTCGTCCCCTCCAGGTCGGTTATCTGCTGCGAGGCCTCCGCATAGCGCCTCGACTGCAGCAGGAGCTGTACCGCCTGCGCTTTGGTGTTGATGTAGCCGAGCATCTGGCCGAAGTTGTCGTGCATTTCGCGCGCGATGCGGTCGCGCTCCTCGATCACGGCCAGGCTGCGGACGGCGGCAAACAGCTGAGCGTTCTTGATGGCCAGCGCGCCCCACTGGACGTACATGTCGATGACTTCGCGGTCCTCGGGCCGGAAGGCGCGTCCGTCAGCGTTCCCGAGCGTGAGGACACCGAGGGTATCGGCTTGCCAGTGAAGGCGGGCGGTGATCGTATCCGGCGAAGGCTTCGCGCTACCGGCACGGCCGGGCATGATCCTTTCGCACAGGTCGCAGTCGCAGCGCAGCCGCCCTGCTTCTTCCCAGTTCAGGAGCCTGCCGGTCATCTGCCGGCAGCTGGTGCCGCGAATCAGGACAGACTGCGGCTCACCCGATTCCGACAAGAGCACTAACGAGCCGTCGCTGGCGCCGCTGAGCTCCCGGCCGAGGTCGACGATGAGCTGGGCGCGGAGCTCCAGGGAGAGCTCGGAGGTGAGGTCGAAGCCAGCTTCGTTCAAAGCTCTGAGCTGGCCGCTGCGCCGCGTGGCTTCCTGGTGCAGATCGGCCAACTCGTCCCTCTGCTTGACGATCTCCGCTCGTATTCTCTCGAAAACGCGTGAGACGAATATTGCGAAAGGAAAGCTGCCGACCAGGAGAGTGGCCGTGAGAAGCGTATGTTCCGCCTTGTGGGGGATCGCACCCCGGAAGTGCAGCGCGTAAAGCGTCGCTGTTATCGCCACGATGTAGCCGGGGGGCGTAAGGACGATGAGCCAGCGAAGCTGGCCGAGCCCGAGCTCGCGGATAAGCCGCCGGCCGGCGTGCTCCATCAGAAACGCCCCCGTGAGCAGGACGCCGAGAACTAACCCTGCACTCAAGGTCGCTTCGGCCTTCAGATAAAGCAGGCAGGCGAGGCTCCCGAGGCCCGCGCCGGCCATCAGCGCTGCGAGGCTCAGGCGCCGATCGTGGAGCCACCGGTAGTGACGGAAGACGAGGGCGGCAAGGGCGACGACCACGAATATCGCGGAGAGGCCAAGCAGGTGCTCCAGCCATTCGGGATGACCTACGCCCACGGCCCTGAAGGTATAGCCTGCGAAGGCGATGGTGAGAACCGCGACCACTAGGAGAAACGCCGACCAGACGTAGCGCTCTCCCGCGAGCGCGCGCGCCTCATCGGCGTCACGGGGCGGTCGACGCCCCCGCTCGCCAGCAGCCGGTGATACGGCAGAAGCCATGCTTCCCACGCGGACGCCCCTCCAGGCATCCCTTGCTCCAAGCATCCCTTACTTAACAGAAATAGCAAAGGGCTTTGGGCCAGCAATGCCCAGAGTCCAACGGCTCCTTCTCCGGGGCTCACCGGCGAACCCCGTTCGCCGACGAATGCAAAGTCTTCTTCTTTCCTCCATCGCGCCTTCACAAAATCTTCAATGTCCATCCCTACGATGAGACTGAAAGGAGAGAGGCGAATGATGGGATACGGTGCCGATGGATGGGCATGGCTCTGGATGCTCGTCCCAAGCTTGCTGGTTGTATCGGCGATCGTCTTCGCGTTCTGGGCCATCGCCAGGCCGGCGGGCAGCGGTGGCGGCGGTCATGAGGCTGGCGCGCTGACGATACTCAAGCAGCGTTACATCCGCGGCGAGATTGACAGGGACGAGTTCGAGCGGCGGCGACGCGACCTCGATCTCTCGTAGAGCGACACAACCGGAGGTAAAGATGAAACGGGCACTCATTCTCGGCGCCGTCGTCATTGGGCTGGCAGTCGGCGGCTTGATCATCGCGTTCCGGCCCGGCACGGGCCAAGCAGAGGAGCCGACGACAACCGCCTGCCCGCACGGTGCTGACATCAAGGCGATGCGGGAGCAGATGGACGGCGGTGCACGGGGCGGGGTCCTTTGACGCTATGCACACGGACGGGACCATGACGCCGGGCATGATGGGGTCAGGCGAGATGATGGGCCAGGACACGGGGACGATGCAGGGCCATACACCGGCGGCGGCATGATGGGCGGCGGCACGATGCGCTAGAGCCGCGCGGGCAGCCACAGCGGGCGAGGTGGACGGGCCCTCTGGCCCTTTCTTGGCGCACTACAATTACCTTAATGATGACCGGCAAAGTGCTCGTCGTCGATGACGAGCCGAAGATCGTCGAGCTCGTACGCCTGTATCTGGAGAGAGACGGTTATCGTCGTTGTGGAAGCGCGGGACGGCGAAGGTGCCCTCGCCGCCTTTCGCCGCGAGCGGCCCGATCTCGTTGTCCTCGACCTGATGCTCCCCGGCATCGATGGGCTGGAGGTCTGCCGCAGCCTTCGAAGAGAGTCCGCAGTGCCCATCCTCATGCTCACGGCTCGAGTCGAAGAGGTCGACAAGCTCATCGGCCTGGACCTCGGCGCCGACGACTATGTCACCAAGCCCTTCAGTCCGCGGGAGCTGGTTGCGCGCGTGCGGGCCATGCTGCGCCGGACGTCTCCGCCGGTCGACGATAAGCGCGACAGGATCGAAGTGGCCGGGCTCGTGACAGACTCGCCCGCCACGATGTTCTTTTCGAAGACAGGCCTATTCGCCTCACGCCGACGGAGTTCGGCTTGCTCTGGACGCTCGCTGGTCATCCAGGCCGCACCTTCAGCCGTCGGCAGCTGCTCTCAGGTGCGCTGGGCGACAGCTACGAGGGCTACGAGCGGACCATCGACGCGCACGTCAAGAACCTGCGGGCGAAGCTGAGCCGGGCCTCTTGCCCGTCGCGCGTCGAGACCGTGTACGGCGTGGGATATCGGTTTGCCGAGGCGGGCCATGGCTAAACGCTTCGGTCTCTCTGCGAAGCTCGCGCTGGCTCTTCGGGCCATCTCCGCTCTCACGCTTGTGCTGGTCCTCGTCCTGCTGGAGCGGGCAACGACGGAGAGCTTCCACTCCTACGTCGCCCACAGCGAGAGCATGGAGCAGATGATGCCCGGGGCAGAGCCGATGGTGGGCCCGGACGAGGCGATGATGGGGCCGGACGAGCAGGGCTTCCTCAACCGGCTGCGCCTATGGCTCGTCCTCGGCGGCCTCGGCGGCGCGGCGCTTGCTGGCGTGGCGGGGGTGTTCGTCGCAGGTCGCATTACGAGGCCATTGCGCGAGATCGGTGAAGCGGCCGACGCGGTAGCGCGCGGGGATACGTCGCGTCGAGCATCGATGCCGAGCAACGACGAGCTCGGCGACCTCGCCGCCAGCTTCAACCAAATGGCGGACGCGCTCGCCCGGCAAGAGGTTACGCGAAAGCAGTTCTTTGCGGACGTGGCCCACGAGCTGCGGACGCCGCTCGCCGTGCTCCAGGCGGAAATCGAGGCGCTTCAAGACGGCCTTACCGAGCCGAACAGCGAACGCCTGGCATCGTTGCATGAAGAGACGGCGCTCTTGAATCGCCTCGTCGAGGACCTGCGCACGCTATCTCTTGCCGACGGAGGCGAGCTGAGGCTCGACCTCGCGGAGACGGCGCCGGCAGACGTCCTTAGCCGGGCTGTGCTGTCGATGGCGGAGGCTGCGACGAGGGCCGGAGTCCGCCTGGCGCTTGACCTGGAACCGCATCTTCCGCCCGTCATCGCTGACCCAGACAGGATTAACCAGGTAGTCACGAACCTGCTGTCGAACGCGATCCGGCACACGCCGCCGGGAGGCGAGATCCGTGTCCGCGCCTCGACCAAGGACCGCAAGCTCCAGGTGGAGGTGCGCGATTCCGGGTCAGGCATTCCGGCCGAAACCCTTCCCCGCATCTTTGACCGCCTGTATAGGGCCGAGCCCTCGCGCAGCCGGAGCAGCGGCGGCTCCGGCCTCGGCCTCGCCATCGCCCAGCAGCTCGTCCGGGCCCACGGCGGCGAGATTTGGGCGGCGAACAACGAAGGAGGCGGCGCGACGGTGGCGTTCACGCTGCCGCTGGCCGCCGCTGCGGCCGGTCGAAGGAAGAGTCAGCGTCGCGGGCGAGAGGACACCGGCGTCCACCTGCCGGCCACGCCTAAGCGTGGCCGCACGGCCTAGGCAGCAGGCCCGCCCTGCGAGCTGGCTCTTCCTCGCTTCGCTCACTCCACAATCTGCCCGCCCCAGACGGAAGAGACAGTCATCCGCTAGTACTCGCAGGGTCAGTCCGCTTCTGGCGGGACTAACAGAGGCTGACGGACTCTATCGTGAAGCTGGGCTTCCTTATGATCCGCGGTGGTTAGGCCAAAGCTAGCAAACGCCCACGAACGCTTGTAAACTCCTCACGCGGCGGCGAAACCGGGGCAGCGGACTTCGAGAATAAGTGCCCCGCGGTGGCCCTCGTCGCAGATTCGAAATCGCCGTTTTCAGATTCAAAAGCGGTAGGCGGACTTAAAATCCGCCGGAACGTATGTTCCTTGTGGGTTCGACCCCCACTCCCGGCACCAATCTGAATCTGAAACCTCGGCGATTCTCGAGTCACGCAGCATAGAATCGCGAGCTTCGACGGCCGATCGGCCAGCGGACATTGCCCGCCACCTCGAATCCCTTCCGAGCCAAGGACGCGCCCTGCCCAGCGGCTGTGGAATCGCCGACTTAACGGCAGCAGGAGCCTTGACTCAGCCCGCGACCCGTCGGGGGTCTCGCTCGCGAGTAGCCTACTTGAAGGCGTCTAGAAGAAGACTAAGCCCAGAAGTGCCGCGAAGACGCCCAGTCCCGCCCACAAGCCGACAGTGATCGACGCCAGGTAACCTACGCCGGTTAGCGCCAGGCGGAAGTCGCGCGGACTCCCGAAGAACCATCCGAGCAGCATCACGTAGACGGGGGCCAAGACAATCCCGAGGATCAGGATTACGCCGACGGCTAGGTGGATCATTCTTCGGAGACCTCCACTTCAATCAGTGGGACAATTCGACTCACCAACAAGAAGAACAGGAGCAGGATCGAGAAGGCCCCGACGGCCGAAGAGATCTCCACCCAGGACGGCGTGTAGTGACCGGGAACGCCCTCGTATAGCCTGAACACGGGGTGCATCAAGCCTTCGATGACGAAGAGGGTCTTCTCCAGGAGAGTGGCCGCCACCGGCAGCAGCGCGGCCGCGACCGTGCGCTCCACGTTGAAGTACCTGGGAAAGATCATCTGGACCGCCAAGTAAGCGAGCGCCAGACCAACCAAGCCCAGGGAGAGCCAATACAGCGGCTCCTCCATCTTTGCTGAGGTGAGATCAGCAACGGCGCTCGGAGCGGCGACCGAGCCAGTGAGATTCTGCTGCAGCTGCATCCAGAGGAAGAGCAGCGCGAACAGCGCCAGCCAGCGCGAGAGGCCCGCGAAAACCTCGTCAGGGATGATCTCCTGCCAGCTGTATGCCTTCCGGAAGACGTAGGCCATAACGATCACTGAGCCCAGGGCGGAGCTGAGCGCGATGGTCAGGAACTGCGGCCCCTGGGCGCCGCCGAACCAGCCCGGCTGTCCGGGCATCGTCGCGAACAGCCAGGGGATGACGCCGCCATGGAGGAACAGCGGAGCCAGGACGATGACGGCGAGCGCCAGCCACCAGGCCATCCGCTCTAGCTTGTGCTTGTCCTCCGGCCGGTAGCCGATGAGGAGCAACTTGTAAACCGGCGCTAGAGCCTTCGGCAGACGGTTCTGAAGCGCATAGAGGTCCGAGCGGAGCGTCAGCCCCAAATACGTGGCGGTGAGGACGAAGTAGAGCGTGATCACGGTGACGTCCCACGCCAGCGGCGACGTACGGATGGTCGTGGGCAGCGCCGGCAGAACGCTCGAGAAGACCCTGTCCGGCCGCCCGAGGTGGATGACGATGTAGAGCGCCGCGATCGAAAGCGCGACGAGCGTCAGCAGCTCCGCCATCCGCGCCACCGGTTTGAACGCAGTCAAGTTGAACAGCCGGACCGCCGCCGACACGATGATCCCGCCGTGGGCGATGCCGACCCACCAGATGAACGACCCCACGTAGAACCCCCAAGGGACTCCTCCGGCCGTCCCCCAGTCGGCAATCCCTGTCACGATCAGTCCGTTCCGTAGCTGAAAGGACCAGGCGTAGGCCCACCACAGCAGGCCACCCGCCGCGATCGCCAGAACCACCATGTAGAACCGCGAGGGCCTCTCGAGAATGGGGCGCAGAATCGTCGCCACCCTTGCTTCGTGCGATATCGGCGCGGCTGCGCTGGCGTTCATCAGTTCCCCCCGATGAGCCGGCGAAACCACGGTTCCGGCCCCTCTAACACAGCCCGGCGTTGCTTGACCAAGCCCCAGTCTTCGTAGCGCACTGGCCCCTCGACCTCGTACGCCTCGCGGGACGGCGGGCTGCCGATGTAGATGACGTTCGGTTTCGTGCCCATGTCCTCCAGCAGCCGGAAGGTCTCTAGCCGCCCACCGTTCTCCTGACGCCGGCGCGCCAGGTACTGGTTCGGCTCGCTCTCCGGGTCGTTCAGGTCGCCGTAGTGCAGGACGCCGTGCGGACAGGCGAGGGCGCAGTTCGTGGTGCCGTGCTCGTCCTGAGAATCCTGGCGGAGCGGGCAGAAGGTGCACTTGCCCATCACGCCCCGCGGCGGGTCGCCGACGACGCTCCGGCCGCGCGCGTCCCGCCGCTCGCCCGTGTAGCCGCCGCCGTACCTCGTGGGCTCACCCCACTGGAAGTAGTTAACGCCGTAGGGGCAGGCCACCTGACAGTACCGGCAGCCGATACAGGTGTCGTAATCGGTCAGGACCAGTCCATCTTCCCGCTTGTGGCGAGCCGCCACCGGACAGACCTTGACGCAGGGTGCGTTGGAGCAGTGGTTGCACAGCCTGGGCAGCAGGTTGACTTCTTCCGGGGCGTCCGGCTCGGCGTAGGCGAATACGTAGATCCAGTGGACGCCGTCGGCGAGCGTGTAGGCGGACTTGCAGGCGTTGACACAAAAGAGGCAGCCATCGCATTTCTCGATATCGATGACCATGCCCATCTGCATCTCTTGGTTCTTTGCCTTCGCCTTGGTCGCACCGGAGCCCGAAGCGGCATGGCCCCCCTCCTGGTGGCCGCCCTCATCGGCCGTCGCGCTCGGTACCAGGCCGCTCAGCAGCTGACCGAGGAACAGCGCTGCGGCCCCAGCTCCTGCGAGCTTCATGGCAGTACGTCGTGACATCAGGGCCGGCTGCTCTTCCGAGCCGGCCGGTCCGCCGCCTTCCGTGGGGCCGATGCTGTCCGCGCCGTCGACTTCATCTGACAAGAGCGGTCGGGCGTCCATTTCGAACGCTTGAAGATATTCGGAGTGATAGCGCTTGTGGAACTCGGCCTCTGAGAGCTCGCCTGCAGTCACGCGCAGGGCGTCCCTGGCGGCGCGTACGCCCAGGTCAACGTCGAAACCCGTCGGTTGCAGCGTCCTGCGGGCCTCAGCCTCCCAGGCCGCGTCGAAGGGATCGAGCTCCCTCTTCCGCGAGTCTGCGGCGTCTCGATTGCCGTTCATGCGCTCTCGCCTCCTCCCGTCTCGCCCACTCGATCCGGTCCGCCGCTCCCTTCCGCCTCGCCGTCCGGAGGCGCAGCGAGGCCACAGGTGAACTCTTCGTCGTCATCGACGAAGGTGATCCGCTTCGCGAGCGGCTGCGGCCGTGCTCCAACGAGCTCCACCTCCGCTCGAAGGAACCGATCGCACAGGTCGGCCGCGGCGGCATAGAACCCTGTGCCGAGGCGAGCGAGGTTTCGACAGAAGAGGGGGACCCAGCGGCCGAGGTGGTCCTCGATGAACTTGCGTTGGGCGTCCGCGCTGAGCTGCTCCCGTTTCTCCCAGGCGTGGACGGCCGCATACGCCTGCTTGAGCACGATGAGGCTCATGAACTCCAGCTCGGCGGCGATGAAGTCAGGAAGTCCGGCCCGGCCTTCAGCGACCTGAAGACCGAAGGCCCGATAGAAGCCGGAGATGTCCGCGAGCTGGCGGGCCTTGGCGAACGGATCGAACTCATACTCGGTCTCGTGGGCGGAACACACGACCTGACCGGCGAACAGCCGCGTGTGCTCGCCGGCCAGCGCATCCGGCGTGGCCGATTTCAAGGCGACGGCCAGCGCCTCGAGCGGGGCGCGTAAGTCCAGATCCTGCGCGACTCGGTGATCGCTCACGTCCTCGATGAGGGTCTGAAGCTGACCGAGGCACTCCGCCTCGGGATAGCTGAATGCGAGGGAGAGCAGCTGGTATGCCGCCGCGCGGCCCAGCATCCGCTGAGTTCCGGGCGCCTGAAGAGCTTCGGCCCGGGTTGCCGTCATGACTCCAGCTCCAGCGAGATCCAGTTGCTCCACTGCTTGCGCGCGCCTCGATTCCCCGCGCCGCCGTCCCAGGCCGCCAGCGCCACCCTGGTCATCCCGCCGGGCTTCAGGCTCACCTGGTTGGCGCTGCCTGAGATTGGCACGACGATGACCACGGACCAGAGACCGTTCGACTGCACGCCGCGCCCCTCGGCCCGCTGGTCTTCTTGAGCCGTCAGCGTGCCGAAGCCCTCGGCGATTAGCTCCTCGACGGGCGTTGTGCGCTTACGGCTGGCCATCAGGTTGCCCACGTAGAGGGCGGGGTAGTAGACGCGCGACGCCTCCTCGCCTAGGACCGCCTCCGGCGTGACCTCATTGACGGCGTTGGGGAAGGCGCGCTGAACGCTTCTGGAGCCGCTCTCCATCTCGCTCTGCCAGCTTGCGCGCCAGTGGAGGATGTGCACCGGACGCCCTATCTGACCCATCATTACGCTGGTCGGGCGGTCGGGATCGACCGGCAGCTCGACGGCGACGGAGTCGCGGAAGCGGGCGATGGCTTCGATATCGTCCACCGCCTTGTCGGCCCACTCGAGGTGGAAGCCGATTTCGCTGCCGTTGTGCAGGCTGCGCAGGGCGATGGTCTGGATGGTCGGGGCCTTGACCCGAGGCGTGGTCATGTTCTGGGCCAGCATGGGGACGGCCAGAGACGTCAGCGAGCGCCACGTGGCGTCGCCGGGGTCCCTGGGGACGGAGCCGCTCGCGCGCCTGGCGACGATCCGGTTCTTCGGCGGCTCGGTCTCGAACTCATCCGCGCCGCCGGTCACCAGCCAGCCGGCAGCGCCGGCGACGGCCGCCGCCGCGCCCGCGCCCGCGGCGCCCTGGATGAAGGCGCGCCGGCTCACGCCGCCCGGCCCGAAGGGCCCGCCCCTCGGTTCGTCCTGTCTGTTGCGTTCGTTCATCGTCACGTGCGTCTCCTGGAACCGGCGTCTGCCCTGCCGGCGCTAGGTGATGTTGTGGAGGTAGCTCTGGCGGACGCTATCGAAGTAGGTGCGGATGAAGGTCGGCTCCCGCAGCGGCACCGACACGACCTCTTCACCCTTCTCGTCGAAGCCGCGGGCGACCTCGTCTTCGACGGCAAAGCGGTGCATGATCCGCTCGCTGGAGCCGAAGAGCATCATCAGTCCGAGGAGCTCTGGGTCATCCTTCGCCTTCGCGTAGGTTTCGATGGCGGCGTCCGCGCCCGGTCCGAACATCTGGCGCACGTACTCGCGGGGCGCATGCATGGGTGGGATGTAGTAGACGTTTGGCTCGGTGCCCGACTGGGCGTATAGGGGCAGGGCGACCTTCCTGACCTTGACGAGAAAGTCGATCGGGTTCTCCTTGTGAACGACGTCCGGCGGGCTGATGAAGCCAGCGATACGGATGCGGCCGATGCATGAGGTGACGCACTGCGGCTGCTCGCCTTGCTCGATCTTGGGGTAGCAGGCGATGCACTTCTCGCTCGTGCCGGTCGTGTTGTTGAGCATGACCTTCTTGTAAGGGCAGGCGCTGACGCACTCCTGGTACCCCCGGCACCGCGACTGGTCGACGAGCACGATGCCGTCTTCCGGCCGCTTGTAGATCGCCTCTCTGGGACAGGCGGCCAGGCAGGCAGGGTAGGTGCAGTGGTTGCAGATCCGCGCCAGGTAAAAGAACCACATGTCGTGCGGGAGACGGCCGATGTAAGTCCCCTGGGCCGCCGTGCCGGCGGGCTCGTCTTCACCCATATTCGGGTAGGTCCAGTGCTCGCTCTCGGGAAGCCAGCCTCGCACGCGTTCGCCCTGGGGCGCGGCCTCGGCGACGGTCTGGCCCCCATACTCACCGTCCTGCCAGCCTCCCGGGCCGAGCATCTCCAGGAGCCGCACATCCCAGCCCGTCGGGAAGAAGCCGTATGGCTTCGTTTCCACGTTGTTCCACAGCATGTACTCCTGGCCGCGACCCCACGTCCACGTTTGCTTGCAGGCGACCGTGCAGGTCTGACAGGCGATGCACTTGTTAGTGTCAAAGACCCAGGCGATTTGCCGCTTTGGGCGGCCTGCGTCGTACTGGTAGGCCATCGTGCGGCCAAGCTGCCAGTTGTAGACCTCAGGCATTGCTCACCACCTCGACATGTTCGCCGTGACCCTACGCGGTCCCGCTGCGGAAGTAGCCGCCGGCGAGGTAGAGCTTCATCGCCTCTGACTCATAGCCGGCGCGGAAGCCTTCGCGCGCCGGGCGCCACAGCGCCTGCCCGCCGAAGCCGCCGTCCTCCGCTTTCTCAACGCGGATGAAAGACTCCTTTGGGGCCCCGACCACGGAGTGGACGTCGGCTTCGAAGCCTTTGCCGATCGTCTGCCCGAAGTACGGCTTTCGCGTGAGGGAATCTGTCATCAGCGTGGGCCGCAGCCAGGCCCGCGTGCCGCTCTGATGGCTGCCGTGGCGGAAGTAGGCCGTGTAGTTCGTCTCCGGGTTCTTCGCCAGCCCGTCCGCCCGCTCTCTCTGGCCTCGAACAGAGCCCTTCGTCGCGACGAACATGTTGAACCACGACCGCGTGACGCCGGGCTGCAGAGCCTGGTTGTAGCGAACGCGCAGCATGCCTCGCGCCACGTCGTAGTACGCGTCTTGCTCCTTCCAGCCGCGGTACGGCCGGTCCTCCGGGTCGGCATCGAACCAGGCGTAGTCGCCGTCCTCGATGCCCAGCTCCCTGGCGTCCCGAGGATTCATCTCGAGGTACCCCTCACCGACCGAAGGCTTGCGGCGGTCGTGACGCAGCATGTCCCCGAAGGGGCCGAAGAGGTACCCCATCCAGTCCAGGTCGACCGGGGTCGTGTGGGCGCCGTGGCGATACTTCGGGCTGAGGAATATGAAACGGTAGCGCGGGTCCTTCACGGTGAGGGGGTGCTTCGTTGCTTTCAGCTCCGACCAGGCTTTGACAACGTTGCGTACCTGCCGCACCTCCACCGACTGGTCTTCGCGGCGCAGGCCGTACGCCTCCGGGCCCAAGGGGAGGATCGCGGGGTGGGGCTTCGCGAGGATGACATTGGGCTCGTAGAAGGTGGAGTCGACCGGCTCGCGCCACACGGGCAGGTTCTCGCCGTATTCGAGGAACTCCTTCTCGTCGCGGTAGAACTCCAGCCGGCCCGTGCGGTTGTACCAGGGCTTGCTCTCCTGGCGCTGCTCCCAGCCGTTCTGGCGAGGGTAGGTGCGGTAGTTCATCAGCGCCGGGATGCCTCTTTCCGCCTTCGCGTGAACCTCTTCGACGCGGTAGCCGCGCGTGGTGCTGCTGGCGCTGAAGATGCGCTGTAGATAAGGCTCCGACTTGCCCTCGTGGATGAATTTCCAGTGATCGATGAAGCGCTGATCGCCGGTAAGCTCGCCCATCCGCTTCGCGATTCCGGCCAGCACCTCGAGGTCCGATCGCGTGTCGAAGATCCGCTTCAGGGGCGTGCGGGGGAACATCTGCAGGAAAGGGTTGGTGCAGGAGCTCGTCGCATCCGGGAACTTGATCTCCCCCCAGCTGTCGACGCCGAACACCAGGTCGGCGTACTCGCAGCTCGCCGTCCACCACCATTCATTGACGAAGATGGCCTCGATCTTCGGCAGGGTGTTGTGGACGACGTCGTGGTGCCACTTGGCATTGCCCAGCAGCGAGTTCGAGTTGCCGAAATGCATCAGCTTCGTCGGCGAAGGCGTATGCGTGCTCCCGGTGAAGTTCTTCGTCCCGACGCGTAGCGGGCGATCGCCGTAGTTGTAGTAGTGCGCCGATTCGCTCTTGATGAATGAGCGTGTCCGAGACGGCACTGCAGCATCGAGTTCTTGATCAAAGGGGTTCTCCAGCGTCCACTGGGGGACGCCGTTGAAGACCGAGCCGCGGTAGTTTCCGGCGTACGACCCGGCGTTACCGCCGATCTGGCCGATGTTGTCGGTGACTGCGGCGAGCAGCAGGATCGCGCGGTCCTTCAGGTCCGCGTTGAAGTAGTGGTTGGGGCCCATCCCGTGCGCCAGCAGCGCCTTGCCGCGCGCCCGCGCAATTCCCGTCGCCAGGCTGACAATCGCTTCCTTCGGCGCCCACGTCAGCTCGGAAACAGTCGTCAGGTCGAAGTTGTCATCGAGGTACTGCTTCAGCAGGTCGTAGACCGGCCGCACGCTCACTGACTTGCCGTCGACGGTGGTCACGGTGAACTCGCCCTGCAGAGCAGGGTCGACGCCCGACGAGGCGAACTTCTCGCCCACCTGGTCCCTGTTCACGACGGCCGGCGCCGCGGTGCGCCCATCCCAGACGACGAAGTCGCCCCACTCCTCCCTGAGGGAGCGTGGAACATACTGCTTGGCCTGAAGCGCCGGGGCAGGCAGGGCGGCGCCCTGCTCGGTTAGCTCGATGTAGTTGGAGAGCGGCGCCGCCTGGTAGCCAGGGATGATGTCGCGCGCCGACAGCAGAGTGCGAGTGTCCATTCGCACCAGCAGCGGCAGGTCGGTGAACTGTTTGATGCGCTGCACGTCCGCCAGACCGTTGCCGAGGATGTACTGCACGCAGCCGAGCGCGAGCGCGGCATCCGTCCCGGGGCGGATCATGATCACCTCGTCGGCCCGGTTCGAGGTCGATTGGTAGTCGGTGGTGACAGTGATGATCTTCGTGCCCTTGAGCCTGGCCTCGGAGAGCCAGTGACCGTCGGGCATCTTGGTCGCTATCCAGTTCATGCCGAAGGTGACGATCAGCTCCGCGTACTCGGCGGCGAAGAGGTCATGGTCGATCGTCTGCTGGCCGGTGACCATGGGGTGGCCGGGTGGCAGGTCGGTATGCCAGGCGTAGTTGTCCCAGCCACGAGCGCCCTTCGACCCGTTTGGCCCGAGGCCGCGGATGTGATTGTCCAGGAGCGCCAGCATGTTCGCGAAACGGTAGAAGCCGAAGATGCGCGTGATGCCCAGGAGCGGCATGCCGCCGCGCAGCTTCACCGCGCGTGTGCCGGCCTCCTCCATCGAGGCGATCATCGCCGGGTCGTATCCCTGGCGCTGCAAGAGGCCCGCGCCCTTGGCTCCCGAGTATGTCCGGGCGATATCCAGGTAAGTCCGGGCGGCCATGTCAAAGGCCTCGTCCCAGCTCACCTTCGTCCAGCCGTCTTCACCCCGCTTCGTCGGGTCGCTGCGTGGCAGGCCGGTCGCCGCGTCGCGAGGAAAGCCGGCCTCCACCCACTCCTTGAAGCCGCGCCGGACCATCGCCCCTTGCACCCGACGGTCGCCGTAGAAGCGCCGGGCAAGCGCCAAGCCCTTCTGGCAGCAGCGCGGGTCCCATCTGTGGGAGGCCTTGTTCCCGTGAAGATCCTCAGCCTCCCCGTAGCCGTAGGTCGGGTTGATGCTCACGACGACGCCGTTCTTCACCTTCGCGCGAAGCAGACAGTTGTGCGTGTCGTTCGGGGCGCAGGTGAAGACGAAGCTGCTGTCAGTTGTGAAGAGATCCCTGTAGACCTTCTCCCAGTTGCGGTCCGGGAAGACCCGGAACGGGTCGCGGATCGCGGTTGCCTCGCTGGCCTCCAGGTGCCGCGGCGCGAACCGGAAGACCTCGCTCAGGGCTACGCCGAGCGAGGCCGCGCCTGCGCTCCGCAGGAAAGTGCGTCGAGTCAGTCCATGCTTCTTCGGCATCTAGGCGTCCCTCAGCATCCTCTCTGTGTGTCCATCCGGACCACGAAGTAGCTGCGCCAGCACGTCGACCGTGAGCGTCCTGAATTGCGCTTCCATGCTTTCTTCCGCCCTGCGCACGGCCTCGGTGATGGGGCAGACGTCGGCGAGCCGGCAGGTGGCGCAGCTCGGCAAGAGGGGAACGTCGGCCGGCGCGTCGCTGACGGCGAAGATGATCTGGTCCAGCGTGATCGCCGTTGCCGGACGCGCCAGAGAGAAGCCGCCGCCGGCGCCACGCCGCGATGTGACGAGTCCGGCGTGTACGAGCTTTTGCAAAAGCTTCGCCATGTACGAGGGCGAGGCGCCGATAGCCTCCGCGAGCTCGCTGGCGCCGAAAGACGGCCCGCCCGGCACAAGCGCCATGTGAGCGAGAGCGTGGAAGGCAAAGCTGCTACCTCTGGCGATGTGCATTTCGGATTCCGGATGCCGGATATCTCTTATCAATCTCGGGCGCAGCGAGCCTTGTCACAATCTCCGGAGGGACAACAGATGGGCAGAAATGGACCGGCGGGAGGGTCAGCGGAAACTGACCAAACGGACAGGGCACGGCAGTCGTTCGGCCCTGACGTCGTAGACGGGGCGTCTGGTGGCTAGCTGTGCGGGAGAGTCGACTCCTGCGTGCTGAGGCCGTGCTGCACAGCCTGGCGACCTCCAGCAACCATGGCCAGTGACTATCCCGCTCTCGACTTGCCCTTCGCTCTCTGTCGGACAGCGCTCACCTTCACGACGATCCTCGCCAGCAAGCCGGTCGAAATGATCGCCGTCAACCCGCCGAGCACTACCGTCAGCTGACGCAGAAGGCCGGCCTCGCTTACGCCACCCAGGCTCCGCCAGACGTAGCTCACGGCCGTGGCGGCGACGATGAGCAAGACGACGAGGGAGACAGTGACCCGCACGGTCTCATTCCTCCCCCGGCACGTGTTCTGCCGGCGTCGACAGCTGGGCGTAGACAGCGAGGGCGACGAGGGCGACGACCACAACCGCCCCTACAGCCAGCAGCGGCCAGCGCGCCCGCAGCGAGCTCGCCCGGAAGCGGTCGATGGCAGGCACCAGCGCCAGCAGCGTGAAGCCGACGATGGGGAACCACAGCAGCGCCTTGATGCCGACCCAGTCTTCGAAGGGGTAGAGGGGCAGAAACATCCAGGGCGGCTTCGTCTCCTCCTCGGCCGGATCGATCAGGTGCCCGAGCGGTGCCGAGATGAGGAGGGCCAGTACCGTCCCCAGCGCCGTCAGCAGCACGCCCCAGCGAAGGATGTGCAGGAGGTGGCCTGTGAAGGGGACATGTCCCTCCGCCTCCATCGCCAGCGCCGTGTCGGTCGTGCCCACGGGACGCGCCTCCTCGTGGCCAGGGATCGAAGAGATGCCGTGGTGCTTGATCAGGTAGAAGTGGACCGCGGCCAGCGCAACGAGCACGAACGGCAAGATCGCGACGTGGGCCACGAACAGCCGCTCGAGGATAGGCGTGCTTTCCGTGAACTCAGTGGTGAACCAGGTGCCGAGGCCACCCAGCAGCTCGCCGATCTCCTCGTTGTGCTGCAACGCCTCCCAGCCTTCCTGGTCCCACTTCAGCACCGTGCCGGTGAATACCAGGCCGAGGAAAGTCGCCAGCAGGCCGACGCCCACGACCCAGTTGAGCTCGCGCGGCGCCCGGTAGGCGCCGGTGGCGAAGACGCGGATCGCGTGCAGCAGCAGCGTGATCATCACCAGATTAGCCAGCCAGAAGTGCAGGTTGCGGACGAAGTCGCCGAAACGCGCCGTGTCGATGATGTACTCGACGCTCTCGCGGGCGTCGTCCGGGTGAGCGTGGTAGAACTGGGTCAGGTAGATGCCGGTGACGATGAGGACGATGACGCCGAGAAGGGTGATCCCGCCCAGCGTGTAGAGGACGTTGTTGGCGTGCGCCGGCACGGGATAGGCCAGGTCCTGCAAGCCAAGGCGTTCGTCGAGCCAGCGCCACAATGGGCCTGAATTAAACGTGAGGCGTCGCGCTCCCGGAGTACCTGCCATCCGCGTCTCCTTTCGTGAAACGACTACTCCTGGGCGTTGATTCTACTACGCGCCATAGAAGCTGGCCGAGGAGCCAGCTCAGGCGACGATCCTAGTTGCGCGACGCGTTCTCGGCTGGCGTGGTCCTGAGATACGCCCACATTAGCTCCCTCGGGTCGTTCACTGTCCGTCCCGTGCGCATCGTGCCGTCCGTGACTGCCGTGCGAGCGGTGCATGAAGAACATCGAGATCGGACAGGCGAGTAACAGCAAGGCGATAAGCCATTCCACTTCGCACCTCCTTCGATGAGCCGCGGGACGTTGCCCTCTAACGCGGTGTCATCGGCATGATCTCGTTCTCATCGGCCGGCATTTGCTGCATCATGCCGTCCATCATCTGGTGCATCATGCCGTCCATGCCCTGGCCGGGCATGCCGCCGCCTCCGCGGTGCTCCGCGATGTGGTTGAGCATCCGCTGGTAGCCCTCCGGCCCGAGGACGTTTCTCATCGCCCCCAGCATCTCATCCGTGTCCATGCCGCCGAAGGCCTGCATCATACCCATGTAGCCGCCGCTTCCGGCGCCCATGTGAGGCATTCCATCGCTGTCTTCGCTCGAAAGAGCCACACCGAGCCCTACTGCCAGGACGACGACCGCGACGACCAGCGCCGCGATGATTACCTTCGCCTGTTGAGTCATGATTCGATGCCCCCTTATCCCCCCCTGTCCAGCCTCGTCCCGCCCTGTCAGAAACCCCCCATCCGAGGGGTTTCTGGTGGCTACAGGTTATCGTATGGAGTCTGAGCTCCGACATGGCCGCACAGTCCCAATCAACTCTCCATATGGCACCCAAGGAAAGAGCCGATCGCCCTCTTGAGATGGAGTGGCGGAGTTGTCAACCTGAAGAGAGACCCCCTCCCTGGGGGGTAGAACGCGAGCCGAGCGGAGAGTCAAAGCAGTTAGACGGGAAGGTCAGGGCCCAGGTACTCCGGCGTCTCAACTACATCGGTGGCCATGTCTCCGGCATCAGGAAGATGGCGGCGGACGACCGCTACTGCGTCGACATTCTCAAGCAAAGCTACGCGGTGAGAAAGGCGCTCGAAAAGCTCGAAGCGATCATTCTCGAGGGTCACCTGCGGAGCTGCGTCGTGGAAGGCATTCGCGGTGACAACGCGCCGCAGATCATCGACGAGCTGATGCAGCTCTACGCGCACTCGAACAGGTAGGTGACGCCGGTGCTTGACGCGACGTTCTATTCAGAGGTCTTGCCAGACCTGGTGTTGAAGGAGTGCAAGACTCGTCCGGACCACGTCCCGGTCGTTCATCTCCATCTCGGTGACAGCTCGATCCTCGACACGTGCCACATCGTTCATCTTGCGCCGAACTGGTTCGGCGTCGCCTTCTACAGAGATCCTCAATCATGCGACGACATGGACATCGCGTTTCTCCCGTACGGATTGGTGACAAAGCTGACGCTGTCCTTCCATCTCAGCGAATCGCGAAAGCTCGGCTTTCGCGTCGCTGAACATGTGGCGTCTGAGAGAGTCGCTACCACGCGACGCCGGAGGAAATGACGGGAGGTCATTGACATGTGGGGTGCGAACGAGGGCATGGGCTGGTGGATGGTCCTCGGTTCAGTGTGGTTCATCCTCTTCTGGGGAGCGATCATCTACCTGATCTACTCGGCCGCCAGTCGCGGCGGCGGTCAGCAGACATCGAACGAGACGCCGCTTGAGATCCTCCGGCGCCGCTATGCCCGCGGCGAGATCAGCAAGGAAGAGTTCGACCGCATGCGCGGCGACCTGAGCTAGAAGGCAGCGCCGTCGAGGCCCAGTGGAACGGCTCGACTTTCTACTTCTGCTCGCGTGGTTGCAGCTGGGAGTTTCTCGAGTCGCCGCAGGAGTTCTTAACCGGTTCACACTCTCGGTGAGCACCTAGAGCAAGGGCGCTGCGCTGCAGGAGAGGTTGCGTATCGGCACGCCTGGATGCTTTGCTTTCGCGGCCCCCACCTAGCTCACAGTCAGCTTGCCGGCCATGCCGAGCTCTTTGTGGCCAGAGATTGTGCAGTAGAAGTCGTAGGTGCCGGGCTGGTCGGCGCGGAAAGTCAAGCTCGCGCTCTTCTTCATCGGCGTGTGGAGAGCAAGCGTGCTGGGAGAAGCGCCGTGGTGGCCGGGCATCTCCATTTCGCCCATCATCTCGACTCTCAAGCCATCGACCTGGAAGTCGTGCTCCATGGCGTCCAGGTTCTGCATGCGCAGCCTCACGGTCTTGCCGGCTGGTATCTCGATGCTGTCCGGAACGTACTTCAGGTTCTCCACCTTGAAGTCGACCACGACGTCCGCGTCGGCGTTCTCCTGAGACCCGCTGCCCCCGCAGGCGGCGCTTAGGACCAGGACAAACGCGAGCGTCCCAAGACCGGCGGCGATCGTTGCCAGGCGCTTCTTCATCTTACTTCTGAGTCCTCCAAACCTTCTTTCATCTTGTGATGCGTCGCAACCGCTGCTTCCCCTGAGCTACCACTTTGCGCCGGGACGTCAGGCCTCGGGGCGGCGACGCGTATCGCCGTTATCCGCAGCACGGGCGATCTCCTCGGCCTCTTCCACTGCTCTGATCGATGTGCTGAGCCTCCGCTGATCGCGCAGGCGTTCGATTTCCCGCGCTAGTGCAGCTTGACGAGTGTTGAGAGCGTGGAACTCCCGCGTCAGGCCCTCGATATCTGCCGCGCTGTCAACGACGGGCACGCCGTCGGTCGAAGGGACCGGCGTACCGGCCGCGAGTACCAGCGCCATGCCGCATTTGGGGCAGCGCCCCGGGCCCTCGCTCCGAGCATCGCCGTGCATGGGACAGACATATTGGCCCGACATCGCCTCGGCCCGCGGCGCCTGCCCTGGCTCGTGCGTGCGGGCTCCATGAGACCCGTGCCCACCCAGGAAGATCATCGAGAGGGGGCAGAGGGCGAGGAGCAAAAGCGGCAGGAAACCCAGCAGTGGCGGGTAGACGACGACTCCGGCAACTCCGGCAACGACCAGCAGCGGCAGAACTTTCGCGTTGACGTACTTGTTCACGAGTCTGCATCCTCTCTCATTACGGTCCGAGTGGGTCATTCGCCGCGCTGATTCGCCAGCCTTCTCGAGGCTTCAGCCGCCACAGCAAAGCCAGGAGCGCTACGGCGAGCGTCAGCACGGCGACCAACTGGGCCTCCTGGAGGCCCCACAACCAGACCCGTTCAGTCCGCACGTAGCTCAGGAAGAAGCGACCGACCGAGTAAGCGCCCGCGTAGGTGAGGAAAAGCAGGCCATCCCTGCTGTAGACCGTCCGCAGCCGCCAAAGGAGCGCGAGCAGCCCGAGATCGAAAATGATCTCGTAGACGACGTAGGGCTGGGTCGGGACGCCAAGCAGCTCCGCGGGCACCATCGAGTCGGGGTTCGTGTAAACGAAGGCCCAGGGGAGATCGGTTGGCGCGCCAAGCGCATCCCCATTCGGGATGCAGGCCAGGCGTCCGACCGCCTGGCCGAGGATCAAGCCTGGCGCCGCGGCGTCGGCCAGCCGCCAGACCGGCAGTCCGTGTCGCCAGGCGTAGAGCAAAACCGCCAGCGAACCGCCCACAAGGCCGCCGTAAACGGCCAGCCCGCCGCGGGAAAAGGCGAGCACGCCAAGCGGGTCCGACGCGTAGGTGTCCCACCGGTCGATGACGTGAAAGAGGCGCGCGCCGGCTAGGCCTCCCAGCACGCCCCAGGTTAGCAAAGCGCCGAGGTGAGCCTCGTCCAGTCCTTTGCGCCGCGCCTCGCGCAGGCCCAGCCAGGCGCCGGACATTATGCCTAGGGCGAAGAGGAGGCCGTACCAGCGGAGCGCAACGGGGCCGAGGTGGACGATCGTCGGGTCGACATCGATCACGATGCCCATGGGAGCCACCGCTAGTCCACAGCCCCTGGCCGAGCCTCAGGGGGCCGAAGCCGCGCCGGGGCTGACGTACTTGCCCGGCTCGGCGTCAAACGCGTCCTTGCAAGACCTACCGCAAAAGTAGAACGACTCCCCGGCATGCGTGGAAACCCACTGCGCCCCCGCTGGGTCGACTGCCATGCCGCAGACCGGATCTTTGACCTTCCCTGCCTTGCGCCCGAAGAGTCTGGTAATCAGCGACACCTTTCTTCTCCTTACTGCTTCTCAGTCGCGGTTCGCATGCCCATCGACTGTTCACGCCGAGGGCGCCTTCTCTTCTTTCGAAGCCGTTCCCCACGATAGAGGCGTGACGGCGTCGAACCCCGCCGAACCAAACGCGCGCACGACTTCATTCAGGGTCACGACCTCAGGCGCGTACTCGACGTAGGCCATCTCGATGGCGGCGTTAACGTAGACCCAGAGCACGCCGGGCAATCGTCGCACCGTCCGTTCCGCGCTCAAGACACCTTCCGCGGCGCAGCTCAAACCGGCTATCGATAGCGATGCTCGCGCCCTTTTCATGGCCAAGACCTCCACGTGTGCTGACGGCCCCAATCATGGCCCTTGAACCTGAAAGCAGGCTGAGGAAGGCCTGATCGTTACCTGAAAAGGCTGCGCATGAGCTCTCGGCCAGGCGTTCACGCCGCCGGTTCGGCTGGGGAGATATGGACCGATGGAGCCGCCTTGGGCCAGGGTCGCCTAGGACGAAGCGGCGCTGAACAGCGGAATGGAGACGGTTACGGTCGTTCCCCGCCCCGGCGCGCTCTTGACTTCGATTTCACCTTCGTGCTGGTCCACTATCCAGGACACGATCGCCAGGCCGAGACCGCTGCCGCCGGGGTCGCGGCTTCGCGCCTTGTCCGCCCGATAGAAGCGGTCGAACACGTGCTCCAGGTCCGCTTTGGAGATGCCGACGCCCGTATCTCGCACGCTGAGCGTGGCTGTGCTGCCGCCGTTCCGGAGGCCAACCGAGATCCGTCCCCCGGCCGGCGTGTACTTCAGGCTGTTATCGAGGAGGTTGAGGATGAGCTGCTTCAACCGTCCGCGGTCTCCGGCGACCAGCGCGGGCTCAACCTTCTTCAGCTCCAGGCGATGCGCCGCCGCCAGCGGCCGGAAATCGGTCAGCGCTTCGATCAAGACCGCGTCGAGCTCCACCGGCCTCCGCTCCAACTTCTGGCCGGCGTCGGCCCGGGCCAACGTCAGGAGCTCGCTGACGATGAGCGAGAGCCTCCTCGCTTCACTATCCAAGTAATCGACTGCCTCCGCCTTTTCGTCGGCGCTCATGTCAGACTTCCGCTTCAGGAGATCGATGTTGCCTTGGATGGCGGTGAGCGGCGCCCGCAGCTCGTGGGCGGCGTCGGCGACGAAGCGCTGCTGCGACCGGTACGCCTCCTCCAGGCTGGCAAGCATCTCGTTGAAAGTGACGGCCAGCCGGCCCAGCTCGTCCGGACGGCCCGTCTCCTCCAGCCGTCGCGAGAAGCCTCGAGAGGCGGCGATGGCCCGCGCCGTCTGCGTCATGACGGCAACGGGCCGTAGCGAGTTGCCGGCCACAGCGAAGCTGCCCAGACCGGCGGCAACGACGCCGCCAATCACGAAACCGATGAGCAGCGTGCCGAGAAACCCGGCCGACTGATCCAGGCTGGAGAGCGACTTCCAGGTAACGACGTAGTTAAGCTGCCCATCCGGTGCCGGCAGCGCATAGAGGCGAACGCGTTTGCCCGTGGCCGGATCGCGCGCCGTCGCGAACGCCCCAGCCGCCTTCTCGATGCCGCCGCCTGGAAAGATGCGCGCGAGCGCCGGGGAGGCGGGGCCATCGTCGCGAGCGAGCACTTCAAGCGGAGTCAGCGCCGGATCCGGCGCTTCGCTTGGGCCGGCGCCGTTGCCGCTGCCGTAGACCCGCACGAAGACGTCAGACTCCAGGCGTTCAAGCGCAGGGCCGGCGCCCGTCTCCGCCGACGCGCGGTTGCGCATGAAATGCTCAGCTGTGGTGACCAGGGATTCGTCCAGTCCTTCATACTGTTCCCGGCTGTGGAGCCCGTAGGCTACCAGGGAAACAAGAAGAAGGAGAGCGCCGGTGCCCGCGGCGTAGAGGAGCGCCAGCCGCCAACGGATCGACACGTTAATCTTCTCTCAGCGCGTAGCCCGCTCCCCGGATGGTCTGGATCAGTCGCGCCTCACCGCGCTCCTCCAGCTTCTTCCTCAGGCTGCGAACGTAAACCTCGACAATGTTCTCGTTCCCGCCGAAGTCGTAGCCCCAGACCTGCTCCATGATCTGGCCCTTCATCAGCACCTGTCCGCGATGCACCAGAAGCAGCCGCAGGAGCTCGTACTCCGTCGTCGTCAGGGATATGCGCCGGCCGCCACGGGTCGCTGTGCGCGCGCCCGTGTCGAGCTGAAGATCGTGGTAGGCGATAACGCCCGACCTCTGGCCTTCCCGCCGCCGCAGCTGAGCGCGGATCCGGGCGAGCAGCACGTCAAAGGTGAAGGGCTTCGTTACGTAGTCGTCCGCGCCTGTGTCCAGCCCTTCCACCTGGTCAGGGGGCGAGTCCTTGGCAGTCAGCAGGATAATCGGCAGCGAGCTGTCAGCCGCCCGAAGGCGGCGACATACCTCCAGGCCGTCCATACCGGGCATCATCACGTCCAGGATCACGATCTCGGGCAGGCGCTCTCGCGCGATGGTCAGCGCGTCCCGGCCCGTCGCCGCCGTATCGACCTCATAGCCCTCGTAAGTCAGGCCCCGGCGAAGGACGCTCGTCACGGCCTGATCATCATCGACGACGAGGATGCGTGGCTGACTCCGCGCGCTCACATTACCAATATACGACCACGAGTCTCGGAGGCTGCTGACCTCAGGCCTTGATTGTGCGCGCCGCCTTCGTGATCGCGGCCAGGCGAAGGAGCGATCTTAGGGCTTACTGAGGCTTCGCGAGACGACCGTGGCGCCTCCCGCCTTTCGGTGTCCGGTTTCTCAGCCGATCTTAAGCAGCTTCTCAGCCTGCCTTCAGGAGGTTCCTCTAGCGTTGCAGGGGATGGTTCGCCGGCGCGGGCATAGTCATGCAAGGCGGCCCGGCGTCGGTCTATCAGCTAAGTGGCGGACGGGAGTGGAGTCGGCGCGGCTAGCTGCTATCTGCAGAGCACGACGCTGACGCCCTCGGGCAGCGAGAAGTCGCGCAATGAAAGCTAATGAGGAGGTCGGCGAATTGTCCCAGGAAGTCGACGTGACGATCGTGAGCGGCCCCGATTGCTCGGCTTGCGAGCATGTGAAGGAGCGTCTGGAGCGGCTGAGGTCGGAGTTTCCGCCGCTGCGCGTTAGCGAAGTCGACATCGGCAGCAGCGAAGGCACGGCGTTGGCCGTGCGCTACAGGCTGGGCGGATTGCCGGGGATCCTGATCAACGGCCGCATGGCGCTCGTCGGCGACGTGCCGGAGTCTCTCCTCCGGGAGCGACTGGCGCTCGCCCTGCGGGCGGCCGCCGTCTGAGAGCCGGATGGACCCCGTCCTCTTCAGCACTTCCGCGATAGCGGCCTTTCTCGGCGGGGTCATTGCCCTTGCGGCTCCTTGCTGTGTGACGTTCCTCTTACCCGCCTACTTGGCGAGCGCTTTTCGCGCCCGCGGCGCCGTGATCGCTATGACCCTCGTGTTCGGCGCCGGGATCGCGGCGGTCCTCTTGCCCATCACAATCGGCGTGGCAGCACTGGCCAGCCTGCTCAGCCAGTTCCACGGCGAGGTCTTCATCCTCGGAGGCCTGCTGCTCGTCCTTCTAGGCATCTGGTCACTTGCCGGCAAGAACTTCACCCTGCCAATGCGGCCATCGACTCTCGGCGACCGGCCTTCAGTCCTCTCAGTGTTCTCTCTCGGCCTCTTCTCGGGCGCCGCCAGCTCGTGCTGCGCGCCGGTCCTCGCCGGCGTCGTCACCCTTTCCGCGCTGACATCTTCGCTTCCCCAGTCGACGCTGTTAGGCCTGGCCTATGTGGCGGGCATGGTTTCGCCGCTCGTTGTCATGGCCTTGCTCTGGGAGCGGTTCAACTTCTCCAACAGCCTGATCGTACGCGGACGGGCCGTGAGCCTAGGACTCGGTCCAGTCCGCTGGCGCGTCCACTCGACGAACCTCCTGGCCGGCGTTCTCTTCATCGGCGTTGGCATGTTCGTCATCGTCAGCACCTTCTCTGGTGGCCTACAAACGCCGCCGGGTCAGGTACAGCTGGGCGAGTATCTGCGCTCGGCGGCGGACGTCATCATCCGGGCCACGCGCGGCGTGCCGGACGTGGCCGCAGGACTCCTGCTCTTAGTGGGCGTCCTGTATGTCCTTCGCAAGACGTTCTGGCGTAGGGATCGTCAGTCCAAGCCCGCGGCTTCCTTGTCAAACCAGACTTCGGATCAACCCGGCTCGCTTTCGCCCGGCGGACGCAGCTCCGCTCTTCGAATCGAGACCGGGGCGATGGGAGGAAACGATGGCGAATAGAACGATCCATCGGCCGGCCAGGCCGCTCTCCAAGAAGCACCAGGCGGCGCTTAAGCGCCAGAGGAACGGAGCGCGCAGGCGGCTCTGGCTTATCGCGTTGAAGATCTGGCCGGCGTTCCTTGTGCTCGCCATCGCTGCCGTCCTCATCTACGCCTACCGCGGCGCCCAGACTCGGAACACCGGCCCGGTGTCGGACATGGTCTCACAGACGGCGCCCGACTTCGTACTGCCGACCCTGGACGGGGCCGAGATCAGCCTCGCCGACTTTAGGGGCAAGAAGAACGTGCTCCTGTTTTTCAACGAAGGGTATGGCTGCGATCCATGCTGGCAGCAGGCCCTCAAGCTTCAAGAAGACATGGATAAGTTCGCGGCGATGGACACCGAAGTGTTCGCCGTCATGGTCGATCCGGCCGACGTGCTCCGCAAAGAGGCCTCCCGCTGGGGCCTGACGGAGCTCCCGATCCTCGTGGACGAAAGCACGAAGGTCTCCAAGTCCTATAACGCGCTGGGCGGGATGCACGCGGACAAGCCCAACCACACCTTCATCCTGATCAGCCGCGAAGGCCTGCTCGTCTGGGACGCCGACTACCCCTCGATGAGAGCCAATCCGGAAGCAGTCATCCAGCAGGTACGCGACCTCGTTGAGAGATAGCGCGCACGATAGGGCTGGTGCCCGCTAAGACCCACGGGAGCGGAGCGGGCAACTCAAGGAGTTCTCTCCTAAGCCTTGGTGATGCGCACGCAGGTCTCCTTGTGCAGGGCCTGGCCCGAAAGCGAGTCCCCCTTCGTCGGCCGGAGCGGCGCCTCCGCCATGCCGCGCCCCTTGGCGTCTTTGCCAAGGGCGGTGTGGCCCCAGCCCCACTGGACGCCCACAACCTCGGGATGCATCCGCCGGCTGGTCTGCACCTCGCCCTTCACTCGTCCGTATGGCGACTCGACCCAGACCTCGTCCCCGTCGGCGACGCCGTTCTTCTTCGCAGTGTCGGGGTGGATGATCAGGGGACCGAACGGTTTCACATTCAGGAGCCATGGGTTGTTTTGGGTGCGGCTGTGCGTGTGGTTCGCTTCCTTCCAGTTGATCAGGTACAGCGGGTAGTCCTTGTCGGGCATCCAGTCGCGCGGCGCGTGGACTGGCAGCGGGTCGACCGGTTTCCCCGTCGCGTCCGGCTTGTCGGCCAGCCACTTTGACACGAACTCGACGCGCCGGCTCTTTGACGCGAACCCTTTCACCGCTTTCCCATCAACAACGACGCCGATGAGGGTGCCACCCTCAGCCTTTGGCTTGCTGTAGACCAGCGTGCCGTCGGCTTTCGGGTCGCCATCGTAGAACGCGGTCGTGAGAGCGCTGTCAGCGAGGGCCTCGGCGTACTTCTCGTAGGTGGTCCCCTTCTTGTCGATCCACGTCGCGCCGGGAAGGGCCTTCAGCTCGGCGAGCGTGATTCCCGGTGCGCCGGTCTTCAGCTCGTTGGAGAGCTGCTCCTCGTACCACGCCGTCAGGTCCTGAATCGGTTGGCCGGAGAGGGCGCCGACGTTGAAGAAGTCTTTGCCGCTCTTGTCCTTCAGCCCGAGCTTGCGACCGAGGGCAGCGACGAACTCGTACTCCGCCGGTTGGCCGAAGATCGGCTTCACCACCGGCTGGCGCAGGCCGAGCACAGACCAGGTAACCCAGTGGCTGTTCAGGTCGTAGCGCTCCAGGTAAACAGTGCCCGGGATCGCGTAGTCGGCCATCATCGCCGTCTCGCTCATCATCGTGTCGATGACGACGAGCGTCTCGAGCTTGGCGAGCGCTTTAGCGACGTTTTGGGTGCCGGGCACCGACATCATCACGTTCTGGAAGACGATGACACCCATCTTCGGCTGGTAGGGCCCTTTGCCCTCCGCGATGTTGGCGAAGCTCTGGGTGTAGACGCCGGACGAGTGGCCGAGAGGGTACTTGCTCAGCTCGTCGAGCCGGGGCTGCTTGACCGTCACAGCCGCCTTGTCGTCGGGCACTGCCTGCGTCCACCGCGCGCCGCGCTTGTCCGGGATGATCATGCCGCCGGGCCGGTCGAGTGAGCCGATGAGAGCGTTGAGGAGGGCGATGGCGCGGCCGCCCTGGACGCCGTTGGAGTGCTGGCCGGGGCCGCTCCACACATCCACGAGCGCCGGCTTTGTCGTCGCCAGCTCCCGGGCCAAGCGCTCGATCGTGGCCGCCTTGACCGTCGTGATCCCCTCCGCCCACTGGGGCGTCTTGTCCGCCACATAGGCAGAGAACTGGTCGAACCCCACGGTCCACTTCGCGACGAAGTCCTTGTCGTAGAGTTTGTCGCGGATGATCACGTGGGCCATCGCCAGGGCGAAGGCGCCGTCGGTCGCCGGCCGGATCGACACCCACTCCTGCGCCTTGGCCGCCGTATCGGACATGTACGGGTCGACCACGACGAGCTTCGCGCCGCGTTCTATGCCCCTCGGGATGATTCGCCCGAGGTGAATCCACTTCAGCGCCGAGGTCGGGTTCCAGCCGAAGAGCATGATGTACTTCGACTGGATGAAGTCTGCCAGGGGGCGGGAGTCACCCATTACGGCGCTGAAGGACGCCTTGCGGGCCACGTCGCAGAGGTTGGCGTGGTTAGAGTAGTTCGGCGTGCCGTACAGAGCGCAGAAGTCCTGCTGGGGGTGCGTGAAGGAGTGGTCTTCGCTGAACCAGATCAGCTTGTGCGCTTCGCCGGCATCACGCAGGGCCTTCATCTTGGCGGCGATTTCGTCGATCGCCTGCTCCCAGGAGATCTCCTGCCACTTCGGGTCAGCGCCGACCGACTTGTCCGGGTTAGTCCGCTTGAGCGGTTTCGTCAGCCGGTCCGGGTCGTAGAGGGCCATCGCGCCAGCGTTTCCCTTGGCGCAGATCATTCCGCCCTCTTTGCAGCCGGCCGCGACGGTGTAACCGTCCAGCCAGTCAGTCGAGATGTTGGTGTAGCTGTTGGGGTTCCAGTTGTTTGGCTCGATCTTGTCCACGACACCGTCGACGACGTGGACCATGATGCCGCACTGGCCACCGCACATGTTGCAGCAGCTGGGTATCCACTGGCCGGCGGCGCGGCCCCACTCCTGAAGGCCGGCGGCGTTCGCTTCGATCTCGTGTTCGCCTGAGCGAGTGCCCAGCCCGGAGACCGCGGCAGCCGCTGCCACGCCTACCGCCGCACCGCCGCCGAGCTTGATCAGCCGGCGCCGGCCAATTCTTGTCGAGTCAAGCTGTGACATGAGACACCTCTTCTGGGGCTTGGTCGCGCTCGCGAGGCAGAAGCCACTCGCCCAGGCCAAAGAGCACTAGTCCGATGCCGACAAGGCCGGCGCTGAAGGAGAACTCCATGACGCTGGGGACGTAGTCCGTGCTGATTCTGGGCGATGAGAAAGCCTGGGTGAGGCCGGCGAGTTGCTCGTCGGCTAGGCCAGGGATGATGATATTCAGGCGCAAGGCCAGGAACCCGACAACGATGAGGCCGCAGGCCACCGCCACGAGGCGCGGGTCGCGGCGCGATGGCAATGCCAGGAGCGCCAGCGGGATGACCGTGCCGATACCCAGCTGCCAGAACCAGAAGACCCACCAGTAGGGACCGGAGAAGATGAGTTCAAGGCTGGCAATCTTGTCCGGCTCGTTCCCGTAGAAGCCGACCAGCATCTCCGACAACTGGAGAAGAACGTCGGCCAGCAGAAGCCCCAAGGCGAGGGTCCCAAGTGCAAGCACGGTTTGCCGGTTGCGCCGGAGGCCATCTTGGAACACGGCGCTCACCAGGGCGAGCAGGGCGGTGCCGCTGGCCAGGGCGGAGACGATGAACAGGACAGGGAACAGCCCGCCACTCCACGCGGGACGCGACGCCACGACGCCGAAGAGTGAACCAACGCCACCGCTGAACATGATGACCAACGGAACTCCAACCGTCGCAAGGATTCGAATTATCTGCCGGTCGCTTGCCCGTGCCTCGTCGGAGTCTTCGCGGCTTCCGAGGCTTAGGATTCGGTATAGCGTTCCGCGCCGCCCTTGCTCCCTCGAGCCAACGACAAAGTCGTGACGCAGGACGAACCAGAGCTCGACCGAGACGAGCGCGAAGTAGGCCGAGTAGAGCCAGATCATCCACGCCATCGGCGACTCAAAGCTCGGGTAGATCAGGACGTGCCAGAACCGGAATGGATGCCCCAGGTCAGCCGAGATTGACAGCAAGGCAATAAACAGGGTCACGAAGGCTGTGAATAGCGCCAACCGGCCGACCCGCTCGAACCGCTTGATGTTGAAAACGTACACGAGCGAAGAGACCAGAAACGCGCCCGCGCTGAGGCCGACAAAGTAGATGTAGACGGCAACCCAGAGTCCCCAAGGCACGACGCTGCCGTAGTCCGTGTTCTGGTGTTCGTTCAGCCATCGGTCGACCCAGGCCCAGGAGCCGATGAGGATCAGGATGACGCCCACGGCCCAGAACGCTGACTTCAAAGCCTTTTCAGACATGAGTCACCTCTCCTATACCAGGTAGTACACGTTGGGCTCGGTGCCAAGCTCTTCCTTCAGGCGGATGCCGTTCCGCGTCTTCAGGAGCCTTGATACCTCGCTCTCCGGGTCGTTGAAGTCCCCGAAGATGATTGCCCTGCCCGTGCAGGTCTTCGAGCAGGCGGGCCAACGCCCGGCGGCCCTGTCGTACCTGCCCTCCTCGTCCTGGAGGTGCAGGCAGAACGTGCACTTGCGCGCGTTGCCGATCGGTGACTCACCCTCCTCGCGAACGCGGAACTGCCGGTACTCAGGAGATGGGACTTCGGCGTAGGATGTCTCTTCTTCCACTGCGGGGTAGTTGGCGCCGAAGTCGAAGTAGCGCGCCTGGTAAGGGCAAGCCACGAGGCAGTAGCGGCAGCCGATGCAGCGGTCGTAGTCGACCACAACGATGCCGTCCTGGGCGCGCTTGAAGGTCGCCCCGACCGGGCAGACAGGCACGCAGGGGGGATCGTCGCAGTGGAAGCAGGGCTTCGCCATGAACAAGGGCCGGTCATCCGTGTGCTCGCCCAGGGCTTCCTCGAGCACGACGATGTACGCAACGTCCGGCGGCGTCTTGTTCTCCGCCTTGCAGGCGGCAACGCACGACCGGCAGCCGACGCAGCGGCGGGTGTCGATGACCATGCCGTAGCGGTACTTCTGCTTCGTCTCAGAGCCTTTCGCCGCCGCAACCAGCGGCGAAAGGCTGGCGCCTGACGCCAAAGCGGCGACCAGAGACGCCGCTCCAAGCTTGAGGAGTCGATCGAGCATCTCCCGCCGATCGATAACCTGCGCCGCTTCGCCCCCGTCTCCGGGGCCTGGAGCGGGCCCTGAATCAGTGGCTCGCTGCGTCGCGAGCGTCGGACCGACAGAGGTTTCGCCGCGATTTGCCAACTCGGACCCTCGATTCTGCAACTCTGGGGTTGCTCCTCGCTTGCACGTCATGCGCCTTATCGCATCGAGTCGATTGTGAAGTCTCTCACATACAAGGCTAGCGCTCCTTTGCGCTAGCTGAGAGAGCCAAAAGAACCCGGATTCTGTCAGGCAAAAGCGAAGACTTCGAGGGTTCGTGTCAGGAGAACGCGAACTGGCGGGCTAGACTACTCTTCAGCCGCGAGCAGGCCGTGCGTAAGAGCGTAGCGAACGAGACCAACGCGCCCTTGCACGCCGAGCTTTTCCATTACGCGCGCTTTGTACGTCTCGACGGTCTTGACGCTGAGGCTCAGAACCTCCGCGATCTGACGGTTCGTGTGCCCGAGGGCGAGCTGTTTGAGGACATCGAGTTCCCGAGCGCTGAGCTCTGCTTCCACGGGCGACTCGGCTTGGCCTTCGCCCCGCACGCGTTTGAGGATTACGGTCGTCAGGCTGGGCGCGAGATAGGATTCACCTCTCGCCAGGGCTCGGATGGCAAGGAGAAGCTCTGTGTCGGCGTCTCGTTTGAGCGCGTAACCAGCGGCGCCGGCGGCGAAAGCCAGGTCCATGAAAGAAGGGTCGTCATACATCGACAGGATCAGGACTCGGGGCGCGTCGGGCCTAGCCGCGATCTCGCGCGTAGCCTCGATCCCGTCCATGCCCGACATCCTCAGGTCCATGATGACGACGTCCGGCTTCAGCTCAGCCACGCGCCGCACGGCTTCTGCCCCGTTTTCCGCCTCGCCGCAGACCTCGACGTCCCCCTGCGAAGCGATGAGGAGCTTCAAGCCGGCGCGAAGGACGGCATGATCGTCGGCGAGGAAGACGCGAACTTTACTCGTCTGACTCCCCCGGCGCTGGGACCTCGACGTACACGGAGGTGCCTCTACCCGGCTGCGATTCGATGGTACACCGGCCGCCGACTAGGATGGCTCGTTCCTCCATGCCATGGATTCCCAACCGTTCTGGGTTTTCGCGCGATTCGGACATGGAGAAGCCCCGCCCGTTATCCTCGATGAGGAGAAGCACGCTGCCATTTCGGCGTTCAACGAGAACAGACACCTGCGATGCTTGCGCGTGGCGGGCGACGTTGGTCAACGCCTCCTGAGTGATGCGATAAAGCGCCGTCTCGATGGCGCTTGGCAGTCGATGGCGCATCCCGACTACCTGCGTGTCCACGGGCACTCCGTATCGCTCCGTGAACCCGCGAAGATAGCGTTCAATCGCCGGAGCGAGTCCGGCTTCATCCAGAACGCTTGGCCGCAGCTGGAACGCGAGATCGTGTATCCCGCGCAACGCCGCGGTTGCCATGGTCTGAACCTGGGCCAGGCGGTCGCGCTGCTCGTCAGTGAGTGGGTAGCCTTCTATGCTCCTCAAGGTGACGGCCAGGGACGCCAGGGCCTGGCTCGTCTCATCGTGCAACTCCCTGGCGATGCGCTTGCGTTCATCCTCTTGGGCCGTCATCACTTTCTCGAGGAGTTGGCCTCGGACTGCTTCCTTTCGCCGCAACTCGGTGAGCAGACGAGCGTTCTCCAGCGCCACTCCCACCTGATCGCCAATCGCGAGAAGGAGCTGCCGCTCCCTGTCTTCCACTCGACTGCCCGGAGGGTAAACGACCTGGAGCGCGCCCATCGGCCGCCCTTGGGAGCGGAGCGGCACGCAGACAGCGGGAGAACGATCTCGGGTCGCGGGAAAGAGCGCGAGCAGAGAGCGGCAGTCCA
>Ga0209521_10000244_pt1 | contig 39164 bp, 38 predicted proteins | sample Rifsed19ft4_FD_184016 | JGI IMG/M metagenome (GOLD analysis project Ga0209521, IMG submission 184016) | Soil microbial communities from Rifle, Colorado, USA - sediment 19ft 4 (version 2) | ecosystem: Environmental > Terrestrial > Deep subsurface > Rock core/Sediment | place: Rifle, Colorado...
CCATGAGCACAGCCAGCCCTAACACGCCCAGCACGGCGGCGAGGATGACGAGCCAACTTGTTGCTCTTAACGCGAGTCCGGAAACTCTTCGCATTCGCCCTCCTTCTGAGGGGAGGGAGTGATCCCTCCCCTCAGAAAGAACAGGTCTACTAGGGCTCGGTGCTGGCATTGACCTGGATGCCCACTGACGCGGAAGCTCCATTGCAGGCCTCGGCATCTGAAAGCGTGACCTCAATGTCGATAGTTTCCGTTTCTCCGGGCGCGAGGTGCCCGGGGTCGATGCCGTCGTCCCCCAAAGTCGTGTCAATAGGCGGATCGTGCTCCACATTGAAGCAAGGTGTCTCCAAGTCGACGATGTCGTAGTACAAGGCGACGGTTCCGTCGTTATGCACTTCGACCTCTTCGATGCAGGTATCGCCCGGAGACATGTTGTCCGACACGCAGCCTGGGCCGTCCCAGTTGATCTCGTACACGCCTTTCAGCGTGTTGAGACGGAGCACGATGTCGCCGGCGGTCAGGTCGCCGCTTTCCGCGTCAGTGTCCGTAAACGGCGCGTACGTGGCTCCCAATACCACCAGCCCTAGAGCTAGCGTGATGAAGGACAGCGAGACGAAGGGTCTCACATGCACTTGCCCTCCTCGACGCCTTCGCGTCCGCGCGAATCGCTACTCACTACTGGTTCGCGGCCGTAACGCTCACCTCGATCGTCGCGGTGGCCCCTTGGCAGTCGTTGACATCGCCGTCGTCCTCGAGCTCCACCTTTACGACGAACGTCGTCGTGTCCGTCGGGTCAAGCGTATCGTCATAACCGGTGAGGTCGAAGGTAACCAGCCAGTCGTCGTCCTCGCAGTCGTCACCGACATCGACGACAATGATGTCGGAGTTCACGGGATCATCGAGGTCAACAGCTAGGCTGCCGATGTTCTCCACGGTTGCGGTGGCGTCGCACACATCACCGGGCGCAATGTTATCGCAGTCCGTGACCGTGCTAACCAGTTCAAAGTCGAGCGGAGTGGAACCGTAGACATCGATGGCGACAGTACCAGCCGTCACGTCGCCTTCCTCGGTGTCGGTGTCCGTAAACGGCGCGAAGGTGCCGGCGCCGATCAGGAGCGCGCTGGCAGCGCCGATGACCATGAGACTTAAGAGAATGCTTCGCTTCATGCGAATAGGTTCCTTCCTTGAACTGCCATCCTTCCGGGGAAGGACGGCCTACGTGTCCTTACGGTTTGTCAGGATGAGTCGTCGTTGCCGGGTAACCACCTCCTTTGGGGGAGTCGTCAGTTGTCAGTTCTCAGTTTTCAGACCCCACCCCAGGCGGGGCACTGATGACTGTTAACTGATAACTGAGAACTCCCTCAGGGACGGCAACGGGAGTGATGAGAGACGCCGCGAGAAAGGAAGAGGGGCCAAGCGCCTTTGACGGCCGCCTGGCCCCTGCTACCATAAGATCGCAGCGGAGTGGACGCTACACTCTCGTTGCCCTGGGCGTCTCGCGGCCCCAACCGCGGGACGCCTCTCCCTATTCAGTTATCGCCACTTCCCGCCGGCTGTCGCGCCGGGGGAAGGTGACTGCTTCGCTGGGCCGCCGCCAACGAAAAACGCCGGCGGGCTCGCGTCCGCCGGCGGCGTGACAGTGGGAGAGGACAATTCGGCGTGCGGGCGTCTGGACGACACCCGCGGCTCCGGCTAACCCCCGCCCGACCTTGCGGTCATACCGGCGACCGACGCTCTACAGCGACCCTCGGCGATTCGGCTCTGTCGCCTGCACCTCCATCGAACAAGACCATCTCGGCCGGCGAGGAAGACGAGACGCGCATACTCTAGGTCATTCGGCCCTTGACGCGTCAATGGCCATTCTCGTCAACATCTGAAAAGAACAGCACTTGGAGCGAGTATCACGGGCACGTAGCATAGGGCGAATCATGCCTCGACCCGTCGCCAGGCCGCCCTTTCCGGACACGCCGGGGGCCTGGCTCGCCAACTACCGCTATCGCCAGCGGGGCGAGAGCGGCCAGCCGTCCTCGGCCGAGCAGGTCGGCGCCCTCCTCGGCGTCTCCGGCCCGACGCTGCGACGCTGGGAGACGGGCAGGGCAAGGCCGAGCGGCGCCGACCTTCGGCGCTTCGGCGAGGTGTGCGGCCTCATGCCCATCGAGACCGAGTTCCTCCGCCGCGGCTTCTTGGGCCAGCAGCGAGAAGAGGCGCCGGACGAGGCGACGTTCCGCGCCGCCGCCAGCGAGCTGCTGAGCACGGACTTCCCGGCATACATCCTGGACACCTTCTTCTTCGCCCGCGCCTGGAATAGCTACGCGGACGCGCTCTTCGACGTGCCGACCGACCCGCAGGTCCATGTCCTCTCCTCGCTGTTGCGAGCGGTCGTCCAAGGCAGAGCGACGCCAGAATGGGAGCGGCGGATCCAGCGCCGGCTGCGCGACTTCTGGCTCTCGACCGCCAGCCTCTGCGGCTCGGAACCTTACAAGCGAGTGCTCGCCAGCCTCTGCGCCGAGCCGGGCTTCGAGGAACGTTGGTGCAGGCTCGCCCTGGAGCCAGGCGATCTCGTAGGGCAGGTGATCAGGGCGCCATACGACATCAACACGGAGCGCTTCGGCGCGTTCCGCGTCTTTCCGGCGAGGATGGTGCTGCCGCCAATCTACGAGCTGCGCGAGTACGTGCCCCTCGACGCGAAGGCGCGTAGACGGCTGGAGACGTTCCGAGAGCTGCGGTCGCCGGCCATCGGGTTCAGCGCGTACGTGCACTGGGCCGTCGACCCGCGCCTCAGCCCTGAGTAATGACCCGAAGGGCACCGGACCGCCCGTTGCTGCTGGGCTACACCTCGACGACGATGGCGCCGACCGGGCAGGCCTTGACGCAGCGCCCGCAGCGGATGCAGGCCTCGCTGTCGATGGCGTAAGAGACGACCTCTCCAAAGTGGGCCGCGGGACGGAGGGCGCCCGTCGCTTCGTCCAGCGCTGCTTTGAAGATGCAGCTCACGGGGCACACCTCGACGCAGGCGTGGCAGATCGTGCAGTCCTCGATGACGATGGAGGGCAGGAGGCCGCAGTAGAGGCAACGCAGCCCTTCCGTCACCGCCGCCTCGCGGCTGAGTGTGGCCTCTACCTCCACGTCGAGTTCGAGGCGTCCTTCCGCGGAAGGACCGTCAGGCTGGCTGCCGTTCGCCGCCGGACCGGCCGGCCTGGGGATGACCTCTAGCGGCCAGGCCTCCGCCTGTGGCGAGGAGGCGGCGTCGGTCGCCCGCAGGAAGGCGTCGATGGCCACCGCCGCCGCCTGGCCGGCGCGCACCGCTTCGATGATCGTCGTCGGTCCGGAGACGAAGTCGCCGCCGGCGAAGAGACCTGGGAGCGACGTCATCAGCGTCTTCGCGTCGACCCGGCGGAGCAACCCCTGGCGGGCGACGTCCACGTCGCCCGGGTCGGGCTCCTGGCCGACGGCGAGGATGACCATGTCGGCCGGGAAGCGGAACTCGCTGCCCGGGATCGGCACCGGCCGCGGACGGCCGGAAGCGTCGGGCTCGCCCAGCTGATTGCGGACGCAGATCACGGCCGCGACGCGGCCGGCGCCGTCATCGACGATCTCGGCCGGCGAGACGAGATACTCGATGTGCACGCCTTCCTTGAGGGTGGCCCTCAGCTCATCCTCGTGCACCTCGGTCTCGCGCCGCGTCCGCCGGTAGAGGACGGTGACGCGCTCGGCGCCGAGGCGTAGGGCCGTGCGAGCGGCGTCCATGGCCGTGTAGCCGCCACCGATGACGGCAACGTGGCGTCCGGTGTCGGGTTCTCGCCCCAGGTTCGCTTCCTCCAGGTAGGCCAGTGCCTGCACGATGCCGCGCAGGTGGGCGCCGGGCGCCGCGAGGGCGTTCGGCCGCATCGCCCCTGTTGCGAGAAATACGGCGTCGTTCTCCTGTCGCAGCTCGTCCAGGGAGACGTCGCGGCCGACGCGCACGCCTAGCTTGACGCTGACGCCAAGCGCCTCGATGCCGCGGACGTCCTGCCGGATGGCGCTCCAGGGCAGGCGGAAGCGGGGCACGCCGAGGGCGGCGGTGCCGCCCGGCTCCGGCGCTGCTTCGTAGATGGTGACGGCGTGGCCGCGGCGGGCGAGATCGTGGGCGGCGGCGAGGCCGGCCGGCCCGGCGCCGACGACGGCCACGCTCCGTCCGCTGGCCGCGGGACGGGAGCCGCCATCCGGGCGCGACTCGAAGGCGTCGGTGAGGAAGCGCTTGAGCTGACGGATCGCCACCGGGCGGTCGAACTCACCCCTGGTGCAGACGTCCTCGCAGGGGGCGCTGCAGGCCCGGCCGCAGATGGCCGCCAGCGGGTTGGGCTCGCGGGCGGCGCGGTAGGCCTCGGCGAAGCGGCCCTGCCCGACGAGGGTTACGTAGCTGCGGGCGTCGGTGTGGATGGGGCAGGCGGCCTGGCACGGCGCCGGGTAGACGCTCCGCCAGACGGCCAGCTGCTCGCGCGCTCTCAGCTTTGGCATTTCCTTGCTCTCGCTCCTCTCGGTCGCGGCGTCGGGCGTCCGCGCCGGGCGTAATGAGATTTGTTATCCCATCGCTAAGCTTCGTTGGACAAGGGTCGAATGGCCCATTACGTCGCGTCCAAAAGGCTGGCAGCCGCCGGCGTCTTCCGGCGCCGGCTCCGGAAGCGACCTAGCCGTCCGGCGCCGCCGCGTATCGCTCCCAGGAGACGAGCTGCGGCAGGTCGGGCAGAGCCCTCGGCCGCGGCTCGCCGGCCGGGAACCCGATGCCCAGGACGACAGGCACGCTGAGGCCGGCCGGGATGCCGAGGACCTGACGCACGTAGTCCTGGCGTCGCTGGCTCTCGACGGGGTCGGCGGCCTGGTGCATCGCGCCCCACGCCGCGCCCAGGCCCGCGTCCGTCGCCGCCAGCCAGATCATGGTCGCAGCTACGCAACTGTCCTCGAGCCAGTAGCCCGTCGCCGAGGGGTCGATTACGACGGCGATTGCCGCCTGGGCGGAGGCGAGCCAGCCGCAGAAGCGGTGCGTCTCGCTGAGGCGGTCGAGGGTCTGCCTCTCCGTCACGAGCACGAAGCGCCAGGCGTTCTTGTTCGCGGCGGAGGGCGCCTTGCGCGCGGCCTCGACGAGACCGAGCAGCGTCTCCTTGGGTACGGGCGTGCTGGCGTAGGTCTGGATGCTGCGGCGGCTGGCGACGGCATCGAGAAGCTCCATTGGTTACCTCCACTTCCGACGCGCAGAGGAGCCCTCGGCGACGCGATGGCGCGGCCTGGCGCGGCGCGGGCGGGGTCTGCTGAGACTCCTTATCCCATCACGACGCATCGCGCCGCAAGGGTCGAACGGCCTATAGCGTCTCGGCTCTGGCCGGCTACGCCGCCGAGCGCGGCTGACCTCGGTGCGCGCCGCCCTAGGGGTAGCTCTTGTCTGCCGCCGTCGTAATGCCGCCCTGGCCGAGGGGCTGGTAGATGTACTTCGTGAAGACGTTGGCGATGAACGTTGCCTTCCCGTTTTGCCACCACAGCCACCAGGCCGTCATGACCTTGCTGTAGCTCCCCGAGTAGCCGCCGGGCGTGCCCCACTTGTCCGCTTTGTACAACACCAGCGGGATCGTAACCGACTCCCCCGCCTCCAGGCAGGGCAGGCTCACGGTCTCGCTCAGGTAGAGCTGGGTCTGATCGCCCGCGACGAGCTTCGGCTCGTACTTGCCCAGCGAGGCGTTGAAGCCCTCCAGCTGCTGCTTGATCGCCGGGTCCTGAAAGTCGTTCGTCACGGTGGACGTCAGCCCCAGCTTGAGGTCCGGCGTGCAGGTGAAGGGCACAGAGCCGTCCCGCGTCACCTTGACCGCCACCTTCGGCGGCTTCCAGCCGTCCGGCGTGACCGGCACGCCCTCCGGCAGCCAGTCAACGGAGTCGGCATAGGCCTTCTGCATCTCGACGATGCCCTGCTTGATGGCGTCCTTCACCAGATCCTTCGGGTCTTTGCCGGCCAGCTTGGCCGCCTCGACGGCCGCAGGCGGCAGCTGCGCCACTGCCTGCTCCGCCAGGTAGTCGATGCCCTGGTTCATGAGCTGGTCCAGGTTCGGGATGCTGGGTGGGATCCCCGCCGCCAGCAGCGCCGTGTCCACGCCGGCGGTCACCGCCGTCTTCAGACAGGAGTCGTCGCAGAGGGAGTCAGGAATGAAGGGCCCCAGCGTGCTCACGGCGAGGTTTACGGCGAAGGCCTTCGCGTCTGCGTAGGCCTCTGCCACCCAGGCGAGGGCGTCCTCCAGCGCCGAGAAGCCCGCCTCCAGGCAGGCGACCGGGGCGTCCCAGTCGCAGGACTCCGGCGGGTCGGGCGGGCAGAGGATATCGCCCTCGGAGTACTGGTGGTTGTAGGTGCCGACGAACTGAGCGTGGCTCGGCGTCGTCGGCGCGTGGTAGTGGTTACCGAGGTAGAAGCCGACGCCGCCACCCGTCGCGATAAAGCAGGCCTCGCTCTTCTTGGGCGGCAGCAGCGGGTCGTACTCGATGACCTCGACGATGAACGGCTTCGGCTTCGGCGTCGGCGTGCCGCACGTTTCCGGTCCGATGAGCATCTGGCCGGGCGGGCAGGTGTAGATCTTGATGTCGCTGCCGGGACCCTTCTCCCCCGTCCAGGTCAGCACCACCGTGTTCGAGGGCCCGCCCGCCAGCTCGCCGCCCTCCGTGAGCGGGACGAGGCGGAAGTAATAGTTCAGCGGTGTGGGCAAGACGAAATCTTTGTCAACCAGGGCGGCGCCGACGCCCCCGCCGGCGATTTGCGGCTCGCCCAGCTTCACCGCTTCGTCCTTCTTCGCGCCGCCGCCTAGGCCCAGCAGGTCGACGACGGCGTCATAGGCGCCCTTCGCGCCCTTGCCGGCCTGCTCGAAGGGCCAGACGACGACATCGAAGCCTTTCTCGATAATCGACTTCTTTTGCGGCGGCTCGGACGACGCCAGCTGCTTCAGCGGTATCGAGAATTGGCAGTTGAGGCAGGTCACGTCCCACTTCGCCAGCATCCACTGCGGCTCCAGCAGATCGGCCTCCGCCGGGAAGGGCGCGTATCCCACCTGCAGGACCGCCTTCTTCGCGGCGGTCAGCTCCGTCTGCCAGCGGAACTTGTGGCTAAGCTTGCTCAGGACGCCGTAGAGTCCTTCTTCGCTCGTATCCCAGCAGGCGAGCACGTTTTCCCCCGAGGAGACCTTCTCGCAGTCCGGCGTGTCGCCGATCGAATCCCAGATCCACAGCTGCGTCTTGCCACCGAGCAGGGTGTTGATCTCCAGGTCTTTGCCGCTCAGCCAGTAGCCCGGCCCGTCGTCCGTCGCGGGCTCGCAGTCGGGGTCGTTGATCTTTGGCGTGACCTGAAAGAGGTTCCCTGGCTCCACCTCCGGCGTCGGGAAGCTGAACATCCCCGGCTTGCCAGGGACAGGCGCGGCCGGCATCATCATCGGCGCCGCGCCTGCGAGCGTCAGGGACAGCATCTCGACCTCGACCGTGTCGGCGTCCGGGTCGCAGCCCTGGATGGTCAGCGTCGCCGTGTTCGCGCCGCCGCCTGAGACCGGGGGCGGCGCGACGCCCGCGGGTGGCGTCGGCGTCGGCGTGGGCGTCGATGTTGGCTGGCCGGCGGGCGCGGGTGTCGGCGTCGAGGTCGGCGCGACGGGGGTCGGCGTGGGCGTCGCGGCGGCGGTAGGGGTAGGCGTTGGGGAAGGTGCCGGCGTTGGGGTTGACGTCGCGGTCGGCGTAGGCGTCGGCGCGTTGAACCTGAACGTGGCGCTCGCCTGGATATAGATGGGCGGGCCGATGCCGGGGCAGGCATTGTCAGCCCGAACGGTGATCTCTCGGCTCTGACCGGCGTTGCCGGTGACCGTGAAGCTGCCAGTCAGATCGCCGGTCCGGCCGAAGACCGTGGCGGAGCCGGTGACGCCGGCCCCAGTCACAGATGCGGATCCGGCAGGCACGACACCGTAGCTGCACTGCCAGCCGCCGCCGCTCAGCGTCCCGCGCACCGAAGGCGCGTCACCAGAAGAGGGGTTGAGGCTGACACTTGCGGCGAGGACGGGAGGAGGAAGCGCCAGGTCGGCCGCCAGGGCGGCGACAACGACGAGGAGAAGCAACAGGCCTCGGCGAGGCGTCATCGGTCTCGCGCCGACCCTTCCCGACGGTGACCCTTCCGAGCGCCGTCCCAGCTGTCAGACTGTCAAACGATACGCAGGGTCAGACGCGCCGACCGCAATCATCGCGCCGCAAGGGCATGGTGTCAAAGCCGGCAGCGGGGCCACTCGGCCTCTGTTTGGGGCCATTCGGCCTGTTCACGGTGCCGCATCGCTAACCGAAGTAAGGGCCCTGACCGGACGGCCTCGGGCAAACCCTGATTGCGGCGATCGACAAGAGGTGCAAGATGGCCCTGAGAGGTGAACCATGGCACACGAGTCTTCGGTGCAACGAAGGGCTCCTTTGCGCGCCGTCCAGGCCGGCGAAGGCCGGAGGGCCGCCTGATGTGCTGCCGCACCCTCGTCCAGCCCCTCGACGTCCAGCTCGCCGTGCTGACGCTGACCATCGGCCGCTTCCAGCCCGTCTACTGGCTGCCCAACCAGCCAAACTACGCGGTCCGCTGGGAGCGCCAGGTGCCCGAGGAGGCGGCCGTAGTCACGGCCTCGCTCACCAGCGACTCGCTGGAGCTGAGCATCGCGCCGGCGATCAGCATCTTCGCCCATCACGCCGGCAAGCGCATAAGCGCCGGCATCTACTTCGAGATCGCCGCCAAGTACGCCGAGAAGGTCGGCGGCGTCATCCTCCAGAGAGCGACCGTCGACGGCTGCCGGGACAGCGACGCGACGCAGGAGCTGCTCCTCGCCCGCTACCCCGAGCTGCCGCTGAGCTTCGAGCGCGTCTGCGCCGGCTTCCGCAGCGTCATCCTCGGCGAAGCCGCCTGATCCACCTCTTCCATACCGGCACCCTCCTGACCCGAGCTCGAGCGCGGCGTATACTGACGAGCGCTTGAGAGGAGGGCGTCATGTCGGATGCACTGAAGGGCCAGGTAGCGATCGTCACTGGCGGTGGCCGTGGCTTCGGCCAGGAGATAGCGAAGGGCCTGGCGGCGGCCGGCGCCGCGGTAACCGTAACGTCGCGGACGGCCTCGCAGCTGGACGAGACCGTCGCCGCCATCGAGGCCGGCGGCGGCCGCGCGGTCGCCGTTCCCGGCGACGTCGCGCTGCAGACAGACTGGGACCGTGTCGTCGCGGAGACAGAAGCGAAGCTTGGCCCGATAACCCTCCTGGTCAGCAACGCCGCCCTCAGCGACCCAGCCGGCCCGCTCTACGAGATTGACGCGGATGTCTGGCAGCGCACGCTGGAGGTGAACGTCATGGGCGCCGTACGCGGCGCCCGCGCCGTCCTGCCCGGCATGGTGCAGCGTCGCAGCGGCCGCGTCATCATCGTCTCCAGCGGCGCTGCCCTGGCCGCCGGCCCCTACACGAGCCCTTACCGCGTCTCCAAGACCGCCCTCTTGCGCCTGGCCGAGATCATGGCTCTGGAGGTGAAGGACTTCGGCGTCAGCGTCTTCTCCATCCACCCCGGCGTCATCAGCTCCACCATGCACCACTCGGCGACGATGACCGAGGCCGGGCGGAAGTACATACCGCACTTCGCCGAGATGGCCCAACGCGGCGCCACCGACATCAGGCTCGCGGCCAAGTGCTGCGTCTTCCTCGCCTCCGGCCAGGCGGACGCTCTCTCCGGCCGCTACCTCAGCGCCACCGAGGACTTCGAGACGCTGGCCCGCCGCGCCGACGAGGTGCGCGAGCGGGACCTGCAGGTGCTGCGCCTGACGCCCCTCGTCCCGCCCAGGATGGGAGCCCCGCAGGGCTCCGCCCAGCGTCCCTGACCGCGACTGTCGTGTGTTATCTTCTTGAGGCCCCCGCGCAGTGCCCGACTCCGAAAGGATTAGCGCCGATGCCAGGCAGGCTCGAGGGCAAGGTCGCGATCATCACCGGCGCCAGCCGCGGCCTCGGCCAGTACTGCGCCGTCGGCTACGCCCGCGAGGGCGCGACAGTCGTCATCGCCGCCCGCACCGAGCAGGCCACCAACCCGGAGCTGCCCGGCACGATCTACGAGACGGCTCGCCTCGTCGAGGAGGCCGGCGGCGAGGCCTTGCCCGTCGTCTGCAACGTCGCCGACAACGAGTCGGTGCAGGCGATGGTCAGGTCCGTCCTCGACCGCTACGGCCGTGTCGACGTCCTGATGACCAACGCCGCCGTTCAGCCGCCGGGCGGCATCTCTGACATGCAGATTAGACATTGGGAGCTGGCGTTCCGCGTCAACGTCCACGGCACCTTCTATTGCATCCGCGCCGTCCTGCCGTCGATGCTCGAGCGGGGCAGCGGCAACATCATCACGATCTCGTCCGTGGCCGCCCGCGGCGGCTCGCACTACGGCGCGACGAAGCGGGCAGTCGAGGCGATGAGCATCGGCCTCGCCGGCGAGCTGCGCGACAAGGGCATCGCCGTCAACTGCCTGCGGCCGGTGCGGGGCATCGATACGCCGGGCGTGCTCATGGGGAGGACGCCGGGCCAGGTCAGCCTGGGCGAGGCGAGGCCGCCGCCGGACAGCTACGTCGAGGCGGCTATCCTCCTCGCCATGCAGACGTCGCAGACCCGCACCGGCGCCGTCTGGTCGGACGCCGAGACGCTGCGTGCCTTGGCGGATGCGGCGACCTTCCAGCGCTTCAAGGAGATGAACCCGCCCAGCTGGAGCGCGTCCCTTGCTTGATGGCGATGGCGTTCGGCGGCGTCTTCCTTAGTGGGGCGGCTCGTTAGTGAAGACGACCGAGCCCATGGCGCCGAACATGCCGCCGACCCCCTGGGCGAATGAGACCTTGGCGTTCGGAACCTGGTGAGCGGCCGTGCCGCGCATCTGGCGGATCGCTTCCTGCTGCAGGTACATGCCGTACATGCCGCTGTGGGTGTAGGAGAGGCCGCCGCCGTTCGTGTTCAGCGGCAGCTCGCCGCCCGGTGAAGTGCGCCCCTCTTCGATGAAGGCGCCCGCCTCGCCCCGCTTGACGAAGCCGCAGTCCTCCAGCGCGTAGATCGGCAGGTGAGCGAAGGCGTCGTAGACCATCATGTGGTCGACGTCCTTCTGCGTGATCTGCGCCTCCTCGAACGCCTTCCGGCTCGCCACCTGGAAGCCCTGGCAGCGCGTCATGTCCTCCATCTGGCTGACCAGCGGCGTCTCCACCGACTCCCCTGTGCCGAGGATGTACACCGGCTTCGTCGGGAAGTCGCGCACCCGCTCGGCGGTCGTGAGGATGAGGGCGCCGCCGCCGTCCGTCACCAGGCAGCACTCCAGCAAGTGAAGGGGGTAGCAGATCATGCGGCTATCGAGGACGTCTTCGATGGTAATCAGATCGCGCATCATCGCCCGCGGCACCTTGTTCGACCACCGGCGCTGGGCGACGGCGACGGAGGCGAGCTGCTCGTGCGTGAGGCCGGTCTCCTTCATGTAGCGCAGCACGCCCATCCCGAAGAGCGTCGTCGGGCCGGAGGGGCCGTAGGGCGCCTCGAACTGCGAGCCGAGGTCGTTGCCGCCGCCGCCGAAGCCGCCGCCGAATCGGGGGACGGCGGCGCCGGGGCGCAGGCCGATGGCGTCGGCGCGGCTGACGCCGCTCTCGCCCATGGTGATGAGGGCGTAGTTACAGTAGCCGGCGGCCAGGGCCGCGGCGGCGTGGCGCAGGTGGAGAACGAAGGACGTCCCGCCCACGGACGTGCCATCGACATAACGAGGCGTCTTGATGCCCAGGTAGTGCGCCAGCAGCACCGGGTTGTGCGTCGATAGGACGGCGTCGATCTGGTTCTTGTCGATGCCGCAGTCCTTGATGGCGTTCATCGCCGCGTCCGCGGCGAGCATGAGGGAGGACATGTTGGGGATGCGGCCCAGCTCCGTCGTCTCTGCCGCGCCCACCACAGCGACCTTGTACCTGACGCTCATCTCATCGGCTTTCTACGCTCTATGCCCTATGTCGGCACCCAGTACGGCACCTTGACGCCGCCGCCCGGGTTCAGCTCCTCGAAGACCACGCGCAGCGGCATCTCCAGCACCAGGTTCTCCGGCGTGTTGGCGATGCCGTGGATGTTCGTCATCATCCGCACGCCCTCCTCCAGCTCGACGACGGCGAGGGCGTAGGGCGCCTCCGCCTCGAAGGCGGGCGGCGGCCGGTGGTTGATCACGTAGGTGTGCAGGCGGCCGCGCCCGGACGCCTTGAACCACTCGACGTTCGTTCCCAGGCAGCGCGGGCAGAAGAAGCGGGGGTAGAAGTAGGGTTTGTCGCAGTCCTGGCAGCGCTGGAGCCAGAGCTCCCCCTCCTGCACCTTGTCCCAGTAGAACTGCGTCTCGATGTTCGGGCTCGGCACAGGCTTCCGCGGCGCCGGCCGCTGCTCCGTCATGGCTTGCTCTCCTCCGCTTCTAGGCACCGATGGGCCGAATCGCGGCCCAGTCTAGGTAACGACCAGGCAGGGCGTCAATTGTCTCTGTTTCGTTCGCCGAGGAACCAGCGGCGCTTCGGCCTGGGGCCGTAGCTCAGGCCGAACCGGCGCGTTCCCGCGTCCCTTACCAGGTCCACGGCTTCTGTCGCCGAGTCGGTGAGATGGAAGTGCCTCAGCTCTTCCGCCTGCAGAGTGCCCGCGCCCACCAGCGTGTCATCAAGGAAGCTCATAAGGGGCCGCCAGAAGTCCCGGCCGAGCAAGATGATGGGGAAGTCCTCGATCTTGCGAGTCTGAACCAGCGTCGCCGTTTCGAAGGCCTCATCGAGGGTGCCGAAGCCGCCGGGCAGGACCATGAAGGCGTAGGAATACTTGACGAGCATGACCTTCCGCACGAAGAAGTACTTGAATGTGACGAACGAGTCCAGATAGGCGTTCGGCGCCTGCGGGCTCGCCAGCCGGATGTTGCAGCCGATGGAGCGACCGCCGGCTTCTTTGGCGCCGCGGTTGGCCGCCTCCATGATCCCCGGCCCACCGCCCGTAACCACCGTGAAGCCGGCCTTGGCCAGCTCGAAGCCGACGCTCCTGGCGAGGATGTAGTACGGGTGATCTTCGGCGAAGCGGGCCGAGCCGAAGACCGTGACGCAGGGATCGAGGAAATGGAACTTGCGAAAGCCGCGCATGAACTCCAGGAAGATGCGCACGGCGCGCAGCAACTCGACCTCGCGGCGCTGAGGGCCCTGGAGGAATAGCGTCTCCTCGGGATGCGGAGGTGGCTGGGGAGTCGTCCCCTCAACCATACGGGCTCACGGTAGAGCTTCGACGCCGTCACGTCCATAACCGGTAGGGAGAGGGGAGGTAATGCGTGCCCGCGAATAGTCGGCGCGGCCCGGCGTGGCTCTTCTCTCGGCCGCTCTAGTCGGCGCGGCCCCAGAGGCGCTGCGTCGCCAGGCGAGCGCCCTCCGCCAGGACGCGGAACTTCTCCCACATGATCGACGGGTGCACGCGCCGCACCGCGGCCGTCTGGGCGAAGCCGCAGTCGGCGCCGGCGATGACGTTCTCCCGCCCGACGATGCGCGCGTAGGTGAGGATGCGCTCCGCCACCAGCTCCGGGTGCTCGACGCAGTTCGTCGTGTGGGCGATGACGCCGGGGATGAGAATCTTGCCCGCCGGCAGCTTGCCCTCCTCCCAGACGTGGTACTCGTGCATGTGGCGCGGGTTCGCCGCCTCCACCGAGAAGGCGCCCGCCTTCACCTTCAGGAACACGTCGACGATGTCCTTCAGCTCCGCGTCCGTGGTGTGGGGGCCGTGCCAGCTGCCCCAGCAGAGGTGATAGCGGATGCGGTCCTCCGGCAGGCCGGCCAGCGCGTGGTTCAGCGCCTCGATGCGCACGGCGGCGAACTTCGCGTACTCCTCCGGCGTCGGCGCCGGGTCCATGGAGTCGTACTCAGTCACCAGCCGCGGGTCGTCGATCTGGAGGACGAAGCCGGCGTCCACGATCATGCGGTACTCGGTCTTCATCGCCGCGGCGATGGCGAAGACGTACTCCTCCGGCGTCTTGTAGTACTCATTGCGCCTCTGCAGCTCGATGGTCCCCGGCGCCGCCGCCGGCACAAAGCCCTCCGCGAAGGGCAGGCCTTTCAGCGCCTCGCGGAAGTTGTCCAGGTCCTGCTTGACGAAGGCCTCGCCACGGTAGGTGATCGGCCCTGTGCAGACCGGGTAGCCGAAGGCGCCGCGTCCAGGCGCGCCCTCGAGCTCTGCGTAGGCCTCCGCGAACCGTTTCCGGTCCCGGCTGCGCGTGAACCCGCCCAGGCCGCGCTCGCCCGGCAGCATCTCGAAGCCCGTAAGCCGGTCTGTGACGTAGCCGGAGAAGCTCGACTTCGAGTACTCGCCGTCGCTGGGGATGTCGATGCCGCACTCCGCCTGGGTGCGAACGGCGTCGTCGATCGCGCGCTTCAGCGCCGCCAGCTCCTCGCCCTCGAAGGGCCCTCCGGCGTCGCGGCGACGCGTCAGCTCGACGATCTCCGGCGGTCGCACCAGGCTGCCGACATGCGTTGTCAGGATCCGCTCCGTGCTGCGCTTCATTCCTTAGTCCCTGCTTTACTCGCTCTCAACGCGGCTCCCAGACGGCGAAGCACTTGCTCGAGTTCATGATGTAAGACTCGACGAAGGCGTGGTGGCCGGGCGCCCCCTGCCCCAGCTCCTCCATCGCCCCGACGAGGCACCACCAGTTGCGCACCTCCTGCTGGCCGGAGGCGTCCACCTCGTCGTTGGGGACGCCGCGCCAGTAGGCGTAATCGCCGCGCGTCAGGGCGTCGTAGAGCTTGCGGTCGGACTCGACGTCTGGGTAGACGAAGAAGTGCTTCGGCGTGAGGAAGGCGTGCGACCAGCTGGACGAGGCGACGACCGCCACGCGCCAGGGGCTGCGCTTCAGCACCCGCGCCACGGCCGCGCCGACCTCCATGCAGCGCTCCGGCGATGGCCCCGGCGGGTCGAGGTCGCCCTCCGGCAGGTCGATGGCGCCCACCGGGAAGGTGCCGCCGCGGTTGAGGATGACGCGGCTGCCGTAGCAGTTCACCTGCATCGGCACGACGGGGTAGTCGAAGCCCTTGCGATCCCAGTCGAGGAACATGACCGTGTTCAGGAAGGCGTGGCAGAGGCCGTCGTAGTGCAGCGGTTGGTAGGCGTAGGCTACGTCGATCTTCTCCTGGAGCAGACCGCGCGCCAGGAACTTCGCCGCGTCGCGCTTGCCGCGGACGTGGAACAGCGTGTCCTCCGGCTCGTCCCAGGCGTTGGCCGGCGCCGGCCTGCTCGCCGGCCGCCCGAAGGCCGATATCGGCTTGCTCTGGTCCAGGCGATCGCGCTCCGGGTGGTAGGGGTAGGCGTCCATGTCCTCGTAGGCGAAGACGCAGAACGCCGGGATGATGTCCTCCTTGAAGTTCTCGTACTGGTCGTCGCCCCAGACGAGGACGAAGTCCGGGTTGAACCGGTCCAGGGCCTGGCGCAGCGTCTTGCACTCGCTGATGAACGCCTCGCGGTGCAGCTGGGCGTGGGCGCGGCCCTCGTCGTCGCCCAGCTGCTCCAGCAGGCGCTGCGGCCAGTTCTTCGGGTCCTTCCACTGGTCGGGGATGTCCGGCCGCTGGACGGCTCCGCGCAGGAAGTTGGTGCCGCCGCCGGCCGCCGAACGCATGCCTGGGAAGTGGCTCATGCCCAGGCCGAGGATCTCGCCCATGTCTGCTCTCCCTTTCAAGCGACGTCAGGTCGCGATGCTCGAATGAGACACGTCTATGTGGGGCCAAGGCGCCGAGGATGTCAAGTGGCGAGCCGAGGAACCAGGAACTGGGAACACAGAACAAGAATCGCTGGTTCCCGGTTCCCGGTTCCTTGTTCCTCATTCCGGCGTGTCGCAAAATGGTCTCGGCGGCCAGCCTGGCCTGCCGAGAGGAGAAAGTCATGGCAAAAGTCGTAGGCGTCTTCGCCACTTCCCATACGCCCTTCTGCTACATGCCGCCGGACGTCTGGCCGACGATCCGCGCCGCCCGTCCCATCCGTGCCGACGTCCCCGTCGACGACGCCGCGGCGAGCAAGCAGAAGTACGACCGCATCCAGAAGGCGTTCGCCGTCCTGCGGGAGCAGCTGGCGGCGGCGCGGCCCGACGCTATCGTCATCTTCGGCGACGACCAGATGGAGTGCTTCGACTTCACGAACTTCCCCGCCTTCGCCGTCTACGTCGGCGAGGAGTTCGAGGGCAACGTCTCCACGCCTGCGGCGCTCGTCTTCGACGCCTTCGATTCCGTGGGCATGAAGCGGCCCGAGGGCTTCGTCATCGAAGGGAATGGCCATGGCCTGAAGCGGGCGCGTCTCAAGGGACACCCGCAGCTTGGCGTCGGTCTGCTCACCGGCCTGATGAAGCGCGGCTTCGACCCGGCGTTCAGCATGGACATGCCGAAGCCGGAGGAGGGCGTCGGCCACGCCTTCATGCGCCCTTCCGAAACGCTCACCGACATGAAGACGCCCGTCGTCCCCGTCCTGACGAACTGCTACTTCGCGCCCCAGATCACCGGCATGCGCAGCTACCAGCTGGGAAAGGCCGTTCGCGCCGCCATCGACGAGATGCCCGGCGACCTGCGCGTCGCCGTCATCGGCTCCGGCGGCCTCTGGCACACGCCCGGCCGCAAGAACGCCTACCTGGACGAGGAGTTCGACCTCACCATCCTGCGCTACCTGGAAGCGGGCGACGCGCGCAAGGCGGCGGAGTACTTCGACGCCTACCGCCCACCGGCCGACGACGTCAGCCAGCAGATGGGGCCGCGCGGCGGCGCCTCCACCGGCATGCCGAGCTCCGCCGGACCCCAGGGCGGCACGCGCGAGATCAGCAACTGGATCGCCGCTGGCGCCGTCGCTGACGGCACGCCGGCCAAGGTCGCCGACTACGTTCCCGTCTACGCCTCGCCCATCGGCTGCGGCTTCGCCTACTGGCCGGGGCTCTAGGCGCCGGCCGCTCCTGATTGCCGAAGGCCAGGCTTAAGCCTGGCCTTCAGTTGTTCGCCAGCCCTCGTAGCTACTTCAGCCCGTACAGCGCCGCGGCGTTGTCGTGCGTAAGCGCCCGGCGCGTCTCGGGCGAAAGCTTCGCCATCTGCCGCTCGACGATCTGACGCGAGTTCGGCCAGGTGCTGTCCGGGTGCGGGTAGTCGGACGCTCAGTACTCCTGGTCATGTACGCCCGTCTCCCTTCAGTCGGCGCGATTCAATCACAGGTGAGGAAGGGCCTCAACGCGAGCGGACCGGCGTGGACGCTGCCTTCGCCCTGCTGTAATATGCGTCCAGGCAATCGATCTTGCCTGCCTTTCGCGGCAGGCTTATTTGTTCAGCCGATGACCGAGAAGCGCGTTCTGCGTCTGGCCATTCCTAACGGCAACCTGCAGCAGGCCACCGTCGACCTGTTCTGCAAGGCCGGCTACAACATGCGCGTCGACGGCCGCTCCTACTTCCCCAGCGTCGACGACGACGAGATCGAGTGCATGCTGGTGCGCCCGCAGGAGCAGCCGCGCTACGTCCAGGACGGCCTCATCGACGCCGGCTTGACGGGCCTCGACCTGATCCGGGAAGCCCGCGCCGACGTGGTCGAGGTGCTCGATGTCGGTAGGTCCAAGGTTTCAGCCTTCTACACGCGCTGGGTGCTGGCCGTCCTCGATTCGTCTCCCATCCAGGACGTGCGCGACCTCGAGGGCAAGCGCATCGCCACCGAGGTCGTCAATCTGACCAGCGACTTCTTGGGGCAGCACGGCGTCTCTGCCCGCGTCGAGTACTCCTACGGCGCCACCGAGGTAAAGCCGCCGCTGCTGGCCGACGCCATCGTCGACGCGACCGTCACCGGCAGCTCGCTGCGCGCCAACGGCCTGCGCATCGTCGACACGATCATGGAGAGCACGCCCCGCTTCATCGCCAGCCCCGCCGCCTGGGAAGACGCCTGGAAGCGCCAGAAGATCGAGGACATCGCGCTGATGCTCAGCGGCGCCCTGGCCGCCGAGGGCAAGGTCGGCCTCATGATGAACGTCCCCCGCGCCGACCTCGACTCCGTCCTGTCGATCCTGCCGGCGCTGGACAAGCCCACCGTGTCGTCGCTCTCCGACCCGGCCTGGGTGGACGTCAACACAATCGTCGACGAGGACGTGGTGCGCGTCATGGTCCCGAAGCTGAAGAAGGCGGGCGCCCGCGGCATCGTCGAGTACCCCCTGAACAAGATCATCGAGTAGGCGCGGGTATCCCGTCCGGAGTCCTTGAGCTGTGGCCGACGTGAAGCGGGAGTGCAGAGGGCGCAGCGCCTCTGCCGGGGGTGTGGGGGTGTCCCCCACGTTCCCTTCCTTTTCAAGAGGCGAAGCAGCGCGAGAGCGATGCGAAGCCACGCTCCGGCGGGTGGCACAATGACGATGACCATGCGCATAGTCATCGGCGCAGAGGAGGCACGAAAGACCATCCTCCGCCGCCAGCCGGCCGGCGAGACGCCGCTCGGCGCCGCCGGCCGCGCCCGCACCCTCGCCGTCTTCGGCGCCGAGCTGTCGCCCGTCGAGGCCGTCAACCGCATCATCGCCGACGTCCGCGCCGAGGGCGACGCCGCCGTGCGTCGCTACGGCGAGGCGTTCGACGGCGTGCCTTACGCCCGCCTGGAGGTGCCGCGAGACGAGGTAGAGGCGTCGCTGAGCAAGATCGAGCCGGGGCTGCGCGCTGCCATCGAGCTGGCCGCCGGCCGCATCCGCCGCTACCACGAGGGCCAGCTGCGCCGCGTCCTCTCGTCCTACGTTGAGGATGGCCTCGGCGTGCAGGTGCGCGCCATCGAGACCGTAGGCTTCTACGCGCCGGGCAGCGTCGCCGTCTCCTCCATCCTGCATACCGTCATCCCGGCGAAGGTCGCGGGCGTAGCGAAAGCCGTTCTCGTCAGCCCGCCGGGGCCGGACGGCTCGTTCGCGCCCGCGAAGCTGGCCTCGGCTGTCGTCGCTGGCGTCGACCGCGTCTTCTGCGCCTCCGGCGCCCAGGCTGTCGCCGCCCTCGCCTACGGCACGGAGACGATCCCGCGCGTCGACAAGATCTGCGGCCCCGGCAGCATATTCGTCACGCTGGCCAAACGCGCCGTCTTCGGCGACGTTGGCATCGACTCCATCTACGGCCCGACGGAGACCGTCATCGTCGCCGACGCCGGGGCCGACCCGGCGCTCTGCGCCGCCGACCTCGTCGCCCAGGCGGAGCACGACGAGCTGGCGGCGCCGATCCTGATCACGGACTCGCGCGCCTTGGTGGAGCGCGTCGTCGTGGAGGTCGAGGAGCGGCTGGCGGCGCTGCCGCGCGGCGCCATCGCCCGCGCCGCCTTCGCCAACCGCGGCGGCTTCGTCGTCGCTGCCTCCATCGACGAAGCGGTGGCGCTCGCCAGCGAGTTCGCGCCGGAGCACCTCTGCATCCTCGCCAAAGACGCGCGCCGACTCGCCGGCCTGGTCAGGAACGCCGGCGGCGTCTTCATCGGCGACGCCTCGCCGGAGGCCATCGGCGACTACACGGCCGGCCCCAGCCACGTCATGCCCACCGGCGGCGCCGCCCGCTTCGCCTCGCCCCTCAGCGTCCTCGACTTCCTCAAGTTCTCGAGCGTCATCGACCTCGGCGAGGAGGATCTCTTCGACCTCGGCCCGGCCGGCGCCGTCCTCGCCCGCGCCGAGGGCCTCGTCGGCCACGCTCGCGCCATCGAGGAGCGTCTGCCGAAGTGAGCGCCGCCAAACGACTGGTCGACCGCCTTCAGCCCTACCTGCGCGAGGCGCCGCCCTACGCCGCCGTGCAGCCGCCGGAGGAGCTTGCCCGCCGCCTCGGCTTGCCCGTGGAGCGCATCGTCAAGCTCGACGCCAACGAGAACCCCTACGGCCCCTCGCCGAAGGCTCTCGCGGCCCTGGGCAGCGGCCGCGCCTACCACGTCTACCCCGACCCGGAGCAGCGCCGCGTCCGCGCCGCCTTCGCTCGCTACGTCGGCTACGACATCGACTGGATCGCGGCCGGCGCCGGCAGCGACGAGCTCATCGACCTCCTCATCCGCCTCTTCGCCGGGCCGGGCGAGGCGATCCTCAACTTCCTGCCCACCTTCAGCTTCTACCCCTTCCTCGCCGGCGTGCTGGGCGCGCGCGCCCTCGACGTGCCGAGACGCGATGACTACTCGCTGGACATCGAGGCCGCGGTCACCGCGGCGCCGCGGGCGCGCATCGTCTTCGCCGTCTCGCCCAACAATCCCACGGGCACGCTCCTGACGCGGCCCGAGCTGGACGCTCTCCTCGACACCGGCCTGCCCGTCGTCGTCGACGAGGCCTACGCCGAGTTCGCGGGTGAGAGCTACGTCGACCTCGTGCGACAGCGGCCGAACCTGGTCGTTCTGCGAACGCTGAGCAAGTGGGCCGGCCTCGCCGGCCTGCGCCTCGGCTACATGGTCGCCGACCCGGCGCTCGTCGAGGTCGTCCTGCGCGTCAAGCAGCCGTACAGCATCAACGCCGCCGCCGAGGCGGCCGCCCTCGCCAGCTTCGACGACCTGGCGCTGCTGCGGCAGCGCGTCCAGGCCATCGTCCAGGAGCGGGGCCGCATGGCGAAGCTCCTGAGCGACATCCCCGGCGTCGACGTGACGCCCTCGCGCGCCAACTTCCTCCTCTGCCGCCTCGAAGGCGTCGAGGCGCGGAGCGTCCACGAGCGCCTGCTCGAGCGCGGCGTCATGGTGCGCTACTTCGACACGCCGCTGCTGCGAAACCACGTGCGCATCAGCGTCGGCCGGCCGGACCAGACGGACATCCTCGTCGCCGCCCTGAGAGAGGTGCTTACGGAGCTGCCCGCGAAGGCGGTTCGCAAGGTCCGCTCGTCCTGAGCCTGTCGAAGGACGAGGCTGCATTCTGGCGGGCCTATTGTCATTGCGAGAGAATCGAAGCAATCTTTGACAGAGCGTCCAAGATTGTCACGGGTCGGCTTCGCCGCCCCTCGCAATGACAGGGAGTGCGCAGCCGATGAATAGGGTAGGTACATACAAGCGCGAGACCAAAGAGACCAGCGTCGACGTCACCTGGGACCTCGACGGCTCCGGCCGCGCCGACGTCGCCACCGGCATCGGCATGCTCGACCACCTCGTCGAGCAGATCGCCCGCCACGGCATATTCGACATAACGCTCAAAGCGAAGGGCGATCTGCAGATCGATAGCCACCACACCGTCGAGGACGTCGCCATCGGCCTCGGCCGCGCCCTCCTCGCCGCCCTCGGCGACGCCAGGGGCATCGTCCGAATGGCCGACGCGACGGTGCCGCTGGACGAGTCGCTGTCTCAGGTCGCGCTCGATCTATCAGGACGGGGGCACGCGGCGATCAGCGTCGCCTGGGCCGACGCGCGCATCGGCGAGCTGCCCTCCGACCTCGTCGAGCACTTCCTGACGACGCTTGCGACCGAGGGGAAGTTCAATCTCCACGCCCGCGTCCTCGCCGGCGTCAACGACCACCACAAGGCGGAGTCGCTGATGAAGGCGCTGGCGCGCGCGCTGTGCGCCGCAACGCGCATCGACCCGCGCCGCGCCGGCCAGACGCCGAGCACGAAAGAGACGCTGGGGTAGTAGGCCCTCGGAACGGCAGCAGGCCAGTCAGGCCACCCAGTTGGTCTCATTCATCGTGTCTCCCACTTGAACCAACCGGCTTGTCTCGAGAATGATCACGCCGGAAGCACGCAGCCTTAGATGAAAGCAGTAGGTTTCATTCTGTTCAAGTGGTGGATCGGCCGCTTCGAAGTAGTTGTCCCCTCGAAATCTCAACCCTTGCTCTCTTTGCCCCTTGCGTGCAGGCCGCTGCGAAACTACTTCGAGACTCACACCCTTGTCCTTCCAGATTGTCGCTGGCAGATCACCAACTCGCCGCGTTTGCCAGGGCCGCCGCGCCTGAGTCTCGCGTACTTTGAATAGACAGGTTTCAATGCTGCATTCACGAGCAGCATCACGATGCCCATAGAGAAACTGCGCTAGTGCATTCTCTCTCTCTGCGTTCCATAGCAGCACACGCAACGTTCGGTTCACAGACGACCGCGTGTCGATGAAGAACTCCGCAAGGATCCTGGGACGCCTCATAAGACGACGTATTAAGCCGAACCACGCACCGATGACGCCCACGATGCTGAGGCCGGAAAGCGTGAGCGCCGTCTGGAAATCCACGGTTGCGACTCTACACCGCTAACCGTGTTGGGGCATACGGTCCCTCGGTCTATCTTGCAGGGGCCGGAGTGACCTCCTCTACCTCGAACCGGGACGTCTCGATGATCGGGTTCGCGAGCAGGCGGTCGCACATCGCGTCGACGCGCTGACGCGCCTCATCAGCAGTTGCCGCTGTGAGGCGTATCTCGATGTACTTGCCGGCGCGCACGCCCTCGACCTCGCTGAAGCCCAGCGAGCGCAGCCCGTCGGCGATCGTCAGGCCCTGGGGGTCGTTCACCGTCGGCTTCAGCGAGACGTAGACACGCGCGAGGAAGGAGGCCACCTACGCCTCTCCTCGGACTGCGTCGCCGAGGCGACTTGTCTGCTCCGCACCTATTGTTGGAGAAGATGGGGGGTGTCCCCCCATACCCCTCGTCAGGGGCTGCGCCCCTGTACCCCTTCTTAGCCCGTCTACCCGTTTGCCCGTCCGCCCGTCCATCAGAATGTCATCAGCTCTCGGCCCGTCAGGCGCCGCAGCGCCTCGTGGTAGCGCTCCGACGTCTTCTCGACGATGTCGGGCGGCATCTGGGGCGCCGGCGGCTCCCGGTTCCAGCCGCTCTGCGTCAGCCAGTCGCGCACAAACTGCTTGTCGAAGCTCGCCTGCGAGCGGTCCGTGTGGTACTCGCTCGCCGGCCAGAAGCGCGACGAGTCCGGCGTCAGCAGCTCGTCGATGACGATCGGCTCGCCGTCGACGATGCCGAACTCCAGCTTCGTGTCGGCGATGATGATGCCGCGCTCGGCGGCGTACTGCGCCGCGTACTTGTAGATCGCCAGCGTCCGCAGGCGGATGGCGTTCGCCACCTCCGACCCGACCAGTTCGACGAGCTGCTGCGCGCTCATGTTCTGGTCGTGGCCGACCTCGGCCTTCGTCGTCGGCGTGAACAGCGGCTCCGGGAACGCCTCCGACTCGACCATGCCCGCCGGCATCGGCACGCCGCAGACGCGGCCCGTCTCCTTGTACTCGGCCCAGGCGGAGCCGGCGAGGTAGCCGCGGGCGATGCACTCGACGTCCAGGCGCTGCGCCTTGCGCACGATCATGCTGCGACCGAGCAGCTCCGGCGGCAGCTCGAAGGGCAGGTCGTCCGCCTCTGAGCCGTCCGCCAGGCGCAGGAAGTGGTTCGGCACCACCTCCTGCGTCATCTGGAACCAGAACGCCGACATCTGCGTGAGCACGGCGCCCTTGTCCGGTATGCCGCTGGGCAGGACGACGTCGAAGGCGGAGATGCGGTCCGTTGCGACGATGAGCAGGCGCCCGTCGCCGAGGTCGTAAGTGTCGCGCACCTTACCGCGGTGCGTGCGGTTCGGGAGAGGCGAGTCAAGCAGGACGGGCGCTGTCATGGCACACCAAGCCGATGTAGCTGCAGGCCTTCAGGCCTGCTCCAGAAGGTCGCGCGGTCCTGAGAAGGGATAGGCAACACGATCAACGGCAAGGCCTTCCTTGACGGGATTCTCCCAGATGTATCGAGCAACGTCGAGTAGGCTTTCCTCTCGCCTGAGGACGTGGTCGTAGTAGCTCGTCTGCCACGCCGGAACTCCCGCCTTCTGCTTTAGCCGGTAGCCGGAGAGTTGCTTGAAGCGCCGCGCGAACTCCGCGAGTGAGCCTCCTTCACCAACGGTCATCAGGACGTGCGCGTGGTCGGGCATGAAGCAGTACGCCGAAATAGTTGCATCGCAGCGTGCACATGTCTCGTCTAGGGCATTAAGACAGGTCGAGGCCCTCTCAGGGTCAGTGAAGAGGGGCCGACGAAGGCGCGTGACGAAGGTTAGGTGACACGCTAGCGGCCCAACGTAGTCGAATTCTCGGAGACGCGGCGACTTACGAAAGGGCGGCATGAACGAGGCAGGTCTGAAGACCTGCAGCTACACGTTTGCCGGCTCCTCGATGGGCGCTGTGCCCACCCAGTGCCCCACGTCGACGATGATGCCCTCCGGGCCGTGGAACTTCAGCTCGTAGAACGCCTCGCCCAGCGGGATCGCGTTCGACTCCGTGGCGCCGGCTGCCGTGATCTCCTGGCGCAGCGCCTCGTCGTCCGCCACCGTGAAGCCGATGTGGTCGACGCCAGTGCCCGAGCGCCCACCAGCGCTATTGATCGTCGCCGGCAGGATCGTCACGCCGATCGTCCCGTCCGAGAGGTCGATCGCGCCCATGTCGCGCCGCCGGACGATCTCCAGCCCGAGGCCTTTGACGAAGAACTGCGCCATCGCCTCGACGTCCTCGGCCCGGTACGCGATGTGTTGGATCTTTGCCATCGATGTTCCTCCCTCTTCCAGACAGGTCTGAAGACCTGCAGCTACGGGTTCAAAAGCCCCATGCGGGCGAAGCTCTTGTCGACCTCGCGCGTGAAGTAGGCGTAGTCGAAGAGCGCGTCCAGGTTTGCCGCCGGGAGGCGTTTGGCGACCTCCGGCTCCACCGCGATCGTCTCGCGGAACGGCCGCCGCTCCGCCAGCGCCGCGTGCCCCGCCCGCTGCACGACGGGATACGCCTCCTGGCGCGACATCCCCTTCTCGATCAGCGCCAGCAGCAGCCGCTGCGAGAAGACGACGCCGCGCGTCAGCTCCATGTTCTCGCGCATGCGCTCCGGGTAGACTACCAGCCCGCGCACGATCTGCGTGAACAGGGCCAGCATGTAGTCCAGCGCCAGGCAGGCGTCCGGGATGATCACGCGCTCGACGGACGACTGGCTGATGTCGCGCTCGTGCCAGAGAGCGACGTTCTCGAGCGCAGCGACCGAGTAGCCGCGCAGCAGCCGCGCCAGGCCGCAGACGCGCTCGCACTTCTCCGGGTTGCGCTTGTGCGGCATCGAGCTCGAACCCTGCTGGTGGCGGATCACCGGCTGGTCGGCGTCCAGCGGCCGCAGGTGGAGGTCGACCTGGCCGGCGCTGAACGGCTCCTCCGCCTCGCCCACCTCGGTGCGCTGCAGGTGCCTGATCTCCGTCGCGAAGCGCTCCAGCGAGGCACCGATCAGCGCCAGCGTCTGCACGAAGTGGGCGTGCCGGTCGCGGGAGACGACCTGCGTGCTGACGGCGTCAACGCCGAGGCCGAGGCGGGCGCAGACGCGCTCCTCCAGCTCCGGCGGCACCGTCGCGTGGCTGCCCACCGGCCCGCTCAGCTTACCGACGGCGACGTCCCGCTTCGCCCGCGCCAGCCGCTCCTGGGCGCGGCGCACCTCGTCCAGCCAGTTCAGCAGCTTCAGCCCGAAGGTGATCGGCTCCGCGTGCATGCCGTGCGTGCGGCCCATGCAGAGCGTGTCCTTGTGCTCCAGCGCCCGCGCCGCGATGGCCGCATCGAAGGCGCGCAGGTCCTCCTCGATGATCTCGGCCGCCTGCACCAGGCGCAGCGCCAGCGCCGGGTCCTCCGTGTCGTAGGAGGTCAGGCCCAGGTGCAGCCAACGCGACTCCTCGCCCAGGCTATCGCTCACGGAGCGGAGGAAGGAGTTCATGTCGTGGTGCATCTCGCGCTCGTAGCGCTCGATGTCCTCGATGCGGAAGGAGGCTCCGCGGGCGATCTTCTCGGCGGCCTCGCGCGGCACGGCGCCGAGCTCGGCCCAGGCCTGCACGACGGCGACCTCCACCCGCAGCCAGGCGGCGAACTTGTTCTCCTCCGACCAGACTCGGGCCATCTCGGGGCGGGTGTACCTGGGGATCACGGCTTAGTCTATATCGGCACGCAGGCGCGAAACAACGCCGCGTTTCCTGTCGTTGCGAGGCTCGCCGATGGCGAGCCGTGGCAATCTTTGACGCTCCGTCCAAGATTGCTTCGCGGAGTCTATCCTGAGCGTAGTCGAAGGGCTCGCAATGACATTATCAGCCCGCGTAGGACGGGCACAGGAGGGCACGCCATGGCGGGACGGGTGCAGGACAAGGTAGCGATTGTCGTCGGCGGCGGCCAGACGCCGGGCGAGACCATCGGCAACGGCCGCGCCACGGCCATCGTCCTGGCGCGCGAGGGCGCCCGCGTCATCATCGCCGACAAGAACCTCGAGTCGGCGGCTGAGACGGCGGAGATCATTTTCAAGGAGGGCAACGAAGCGCCGTTCCTGCTGGTCGACGTCACGGACGAGGCCTCGGTGAGGCAGCTCATCGCCGATGTCGCGTCTGCCTTCGGGCGCATCGACATCCTCCACAACAACGTCGGCGCCAGCATCGCCCTCGGCGACGCGCCGGCGACGGAGCTGACGGAGGAGGCGTTCGACCGCTCGCTGGCGCTGAACCTGAAGGGCACGTGGCTGACCTGCAAGCACGCGCTGCCGCACATGCGCCGCCAGGGCGGCGGCTCCATCGTCAACATCTCCTCGATGGCCGCCCGCCACGAGTACCCGCTCGTCGGCTACAAGACAACAAAGGCGGCCGTCATTGCCCTCACCGAGAACGTCGCCGCCGCTAACGCGCAGTACGGCGTGCGCGCCAACGCCATCCTGCCGGGCAAGATCAACACGCCCATGGCCATCGAGGCCCGCGTCGCGGCCGGGCGTGGCAGCCGCGAGGAGGTCATCGCCAGGCGCGACAAGATGGTGCCGCTCGGCAAGATGGGCACGGGCTGGGACGTCGCCTACGCCGCCCTCTTCCTCCACTCGGACGAGGCGCGCTTCATCACCGGCGTCTCGCTGCCGGTGGACGGCGGCGAGGGCGTGACCGGCGGCGCCGGCTAGTTCGCGTGAGAGAGCCCTGCGACCCACGTCCATGAGGGAGGCAGCGTTCGCCGTCGCCGTCCCGGGCAAGGGAAGCGTCTCGGCCATCCGTACCGAGCCCGAGCGCCCCAACCCCGTCGGGGCCCTCTTCGTCTATGCCCCGGGCGCCGGCGCCGGTCTCAACGACCCTTTCGGCGCCTTCCTGGCGCGAGAGCTGGCCTCCCGCGGTCTCGCCTGCGTGCGATTCCAGTTCCCCTACCGCGAGGCCGGCCGCTCGGCGCCGGACCCGCCCGCCGTGCTCGAGGCCGCCTGGCGCGCCGTCGCCGAGGCCTGCCGCGCCGACGCGGAGCGACTCTTCATCGGCGGGCGCTCGATGGGCGGCCGCATCGCGTCGCAGGTCGTCGCCCAGGGTCTCGCCGTCGACGCCCTCGTGCTCTTCGCCTACCCGCTGCATCCCGTCGGCCAGCCGGAGCGCCTACGCGACGCCCACCTGCCCGCCATCGCCGTGCCCACGCTCTTCTGCTCCGGCACTCGCGACGTCTTCGCCGCGCCGGAGGAGCTGCGCGCCGCCGCCTCGAAGGTCCGCCGCGCATCCGTTCACCTGCTCGAGGGCGCCGACCACGGCTTCGCGGGCGCGAAGGGCAGCGGCCGCACCCGCCGCGACATCTGGTCAGAGGCGGTAGAGGCCACGCTTTCGTTCATCGAATCTGCCGCGCGGCAATAGGCGGGCCGGCAGGCCCTCTTGTTGCTTGTTACCTGTTACCTGTTACTCCGGCTGCAGGCCAATGTCCCGCCGGTAGTGCATGCCCTCGAAGCGGATGCGCTCCACGTTGGCGTAGGCCTTCGCCCGCGCCGCCGCCAGCGTCGGGCCCGTCGCCGCGACGCCGAGGACGCGCCCGCCCGCCGTCAGGACGCTCCCGTCCTCCCGGCGCCGCGTGCCGGCGTGGAACACCTGCACGTCGGCGTCCACCGCCTCGAGGCCGCCGATCGGGAGGCCGGTCCGATACTCCCCCGGATAGCCGCCGGAGGCGAGGACGACGCACACGCAGGCGTCCTCGGACCACTCCACCGCTACTTCGCGCAGGCGGCCGTTGACGCAGGCCCAGACGATGTCCAGGAGGTCGCTCTTGAGGCGCGGCAGCAGCGCCTGCGCCTCCGGGTCGCCGAGGCGGGCGTTGAACTCGAAGACCGAAAGGCCGCCCTCCGTGACGAAGAGGCCGGGGTAGATCACGCCGCAGAAGGGCCGCCCCTCCGCGCGCAGGCCGTCGGCCGCCGGCCGGATGACCTGCTCGAAGACGGCGCGCTCGATCGCCGGCGTCGACCACCAGGGCGGGCTGTAGACGCCCATGCCGCCTGTGTTCGGGCCCTGGTTGCCGTCGAAGACGGGCTTGTGGTCGCAGGAGAGGGGCATCGGCACGGCCGTCTTGCCGTCGCTGAAGGCGTGACCGGAGACCTCGCGCCCCGTCGTCCACTCCTCGATGACGACGCGGCTGCCCGCCTCGCCGAAGACGCGCTCCGCCATCAGCTGGTCAACCGTCGCCAGCGCTTCCTCCCTGCTGCTCGTGACGATTGACCCCTTGCCCGCCGCGAGGCCGTCCGCCTTGACGACCAGCCGCGTCCCGGCCGACCTGACGTACTCCCGCGCCGCCTCCACGTCGTTAAAGGTGCGCGTGCGCGTGTGGGGGATGGCGTGGCGGGCCATGAACTCCTTGGCCCAGGCCTTGCTCGACTCGATCTCGGCCGCCGCCCTGGTCGGGCCGAAGGCGGGGATGCCCGCCGCCTGCAGCCGGTCGATGAGCCCCCAGGCCAGCGGGTCGTCCGGCGCCACGACGACGAGGTCGACGCGCAGCTCGCGCGCCTTCGTGACGACGGCGCCCACGTACGCCTCGACCTCTGCCCGCGGCGCGGCGGTCTTGGGGATCGGGAGGTCGAGGTTGTTAGCGATGACGGCCGTGCCGGCGTTGCCCGGCGCGACGTGCAGGTCGGTGAGACGCGGCGACTGGCGCAGCTTCCAGGCGATGGCGTGCTCCCGCCCGCCGCCGCCGATGAGCAGGACGTTCACGTGAGTGCCTTCTCGTAGAACAGGCTGAGCTCGATAGCATTGGCGGGCATGGCAGCGTACGGACCGAATGGTCCGCAAGAGCGGAAGCCAGCGGCCTCGTAAAGCCCGATTGACTCCGGCTGGTGCGCGCCAGTTTCCAGCCGCAACACCGGCACGCCCGCAGCGCGGGCTTCCTCTTCGATGCGGCGTAGCAGCGCCTTGGCCAATCCCCGGCCGCGCACGGCAGGCCGCGTGTACATGCGTTTGACTTCGGCATATCCGTCAAAGATAGCGACGCCGCCGCAAGCTACGGCTTCGCCGGCCAGGCGCGCAAGAAAGAAACGGACGTGCGGCTCGAACAGTTCATCCAGCGAAAGGCCGTGGCGTTGGTCAGCGGAATAGCTCTGCGCGAGGATATCATTCAACTCGGTGATTAGCTCTTCGACTTCGAGTGTCGGTAGAATCGCCCGCTCGATGACGTAGGTCACTCCCACTCGATCGTGCCGGGCGGCTTCGACGTGATGTCATAGACGACGCGGTTCACGCCCCGCACCTCGTTCGTGATCCGGTTGGCGATGCGCGCCAGCAGGTCGTAGGGCAGGCGCGCCCAGTCCGCCGTCATCGCGTCGTCGGCGGTCACGGCCCGCAGGGCAACGACGTTGCCGTAGGTGCGGAAGTCGCCCTGGACGCCGACGCTGCGCGTGTCCAAGAGCACGGCGAAGCACTGCCAGAGCTCGTCGTAGAGGCCGGCGGCGTCGACTTCTTCCATGACGATGGCGTCCGCCGCCTGCAGCGTCGCCACCTTCGCCGCCGTCACCTCGCCGATGATCCGGATCGCCAGCCCCGGGCCCGGGAAGGGGTGCCGGCCGACGATCTCCGCCGGCAGGCCTACCTCCAGCCCCACCTTGCGCACCTCGTCCTTGAACAGGTAGCGCAGCGGCTCAACGACCTGCAGGACCATGTCCTCCGGCAGCCCGCCGACGTTGTGGTGCGTCTTGATCACCTGCGCCGCCTTGCCTTGGGACGCCGTCTGGCCGCTTTCGATGACGTCCGGGTAGGTCGTGCCCTGCACCATGAAGTCGACGTGGCCGAACTCGGTCGCCGCGTCCTCGAAGACGCGCACGAAGGTCTCGCCGATGCGCCGGCGCTTCTCCTCCGGCTCCGTGACGCCTCTCAGGCTCTCAAGGAAGCGGTCGCTGGCGTCGACGTAGTGCAGCTTGATGCCCAGGTGCCTGCGGAACGTCTCCTGCACTTGCTCCGCCTCGCCCTGACGCAGGACGCCGTTGTTGACGAAGACGCAGACCAGCCGGTCGCCGATGGCCGCGTGCGTGATCGCCGCAGCGACGGCGGAGTCGACGCCGCCCGAAAGGGCGCAGATCGCGCGGCCCTCGCCGACCTGGCGGCGCACGTCCTCGATGGCGCGCTCGAGAATCGAGTGCGCCGTCCAGCCGCCGCGACAGCGGCAGACGTTGAAGAGGAAGTTGCGCAGGATCTCGGCGCCCTGGGGAGTGTGGACGACCTCCGGGTGGAACTGCAGGCCGTAGTGGTCGCGGCCGTCGGCGATGACGGCGTAAGGCGAGTTCTCCGAATGGGCGACGGCGTGGAAGCCCGCCGGCAGGCGCGTCACCTGGTCGCCGTGGCTCATCCAGACGGCGAGGCTCGAGGGCAGGTCGGCGAACAGCGGCGACGCCTCGTCGACCTCGATGAGGGCGGGGCCGTACTCGCGGCGGGCGCCGGGCGCCACCTCGCCGTCCAGCTGGTGGGCGAGCAGCTGCATGCCGTAGCAGATGCCCAGCACCGGCAGCTCCGACTCGAAGACGTAGGCCGGCGCCAGGGGCGCATCGACGTCGTAGACGCTGGCCGGGCCGCCGGAGAGGATGAACCCGCGCGGGTTCAGCTCAGCGACGGCATCCAGCGGCGCGTCGTGGGGCAGGAGCTCGCAGTAGACGCCGCATTCGCGCACCCGGCGGGCGATGAGCAGGCTGTACTGCGAGCCGAAGTCGAGGATGACGACGGACTCGCGCACGCGCGCCCGGTCGGCAGCGCGGCGGGCGGCCGCGGCCGCCGCCCAGCTGTCCTCGCCGGGCTCGTCCAGCACCCTCTCTCGCACGCTGCTTTCGCTCAAAGGCTTAAGCTCATTCCTGGATGGTAGGAAGCTAGCACCGTGCTATACTCGCGTCAAGCAGCTTTCGCTGCGCCTGACCTCGCGCGGGGCTGGTCAAGACCGCCGATCCCCCTCTCGTCCGGCCGGCGAGGCGTAGACCGAGCTTTGTTGAGTGATGACCAACTCGACAATGAGCGTCCTCGCCATCGAAAAGGCCGTCAGCGTCCTGAGGAGCGGCGGCGTGATCGCGCTGCCTACAGATACATTGTACGCGCTGGCCGCCGCCGCCCGCGACGCGGAGGCCGTGCGCCGCGTCTTCGCCATCAAGGGCCGCGAGGGCGCCAAGCCCCTGCCCCTCTTCGTCAGCGACCTCGCCATGGCGGAGCGCGTTGCCGTCTTCAGCCCCACGGCGCATCGTCTGGCGGAGCGCTTCTGGCCCGGACCCCTGACTATCGCCCTGCCCAGGCAGCCCGCCTTCGAGTCCGAGGCCCTGGCCGGCGGCGACACCGTCGCGCTGCGCGCTCCCGACCACGAGGCCGCCCTCGCCGTCATCGCTGCCCTCGCCACGCCCGTGACGGCAACGAGCGCCAACCGCAGCGGCGGCCGCGACCCCATCACGCCGGCGGAGGTGCTGCGCCAGCTCGACGGCGAGATCGACTACCTCCTCGACGCCGGTCCCTGCCTCATCGGCTTTGCCTCGACGGTGGTCGACTGCACTGGACCCGAGCCGCGCATCACCCGCAACGGCGCCATCAGCGAGCGAGCGATCCACGATGCCCTCGCCCGATAGGCTGGGGAGGCAGCGATGCGCGTAGCCATCGGCTCCGACCACGCCGGCGTCGCCTACAAAGCCGCCCTCGTCGATCTCATGCGCGAGATGGGCCACGCCGTCAAGGACTTCGGGACGCACGCGGAGGAGGCGGTGGACTACCCGGACGTCATCCGGCCCGTCGCCGAGGCCGTCGCCTGCGGTGAGTTCGATCGCGGCGTCGTCCTCGGCGGCTCCGGCAACGGCGAGGCCATCGTCGCCAACAAGGTGCGCGGCGTGCGCTGCGCCCTCTGCTGGGACGTCACTACGGCGCGCCTCGCCCGCCAGCACAACGACGCAAATGTCGTCTCCATCGGTCAGCGCGTCGTCGGCCTGGAGACGGCAAAGGACGTCGTGCGCGTCTTCCTGGGCACGGACTTCGAGGGCGGCCGCCACGCGCGACGCATAGCGAAGATCGAATGAGCACGGGCGCCGACCCCTTCGCGTCTTACCGCGGCCCTCTGCAGGCGCGCCTTCAGGAAGCGCTCGCCGACGACGCCACGGCGCACGCCGTCCTGCTCCGCCAGCACTCCGCCGCGCTGCCGGAGAGTTCACGCCTGCCCGCTCTCCTCTGCCTCCTGACCGCCGACGCCCTGGCAGGCCGCGCCGAGCAGGCTTTGCCGGCCGCCGCCTCCCTGGTGCTGCTGGCCGAGATGAGCCGCGTCTTCGCCGCCATCGGCGGCGAGGGTCACGCCGGCGGCGGCCTCGCCGCGACCTGGGGCATGCCGCGCGCCCTCAACGCCGGCGACGGCTTCTTCGTTGTCGCCCAGAGCGCCCTCCTAGACGCCGACGCCGGTCTCGACGAAGAGCAGCGCCTGCGCGCGCTATCCATCCTGGACGAGGCGGCGCGGGCGATCAGCGAGGAGCAGTGTCAGGCCGCGCCCTCAGAGGTCGCCGGGCACAGAGCCCTCTTCGAGGCCGGCGCGTCCCTGGGCGCCGTCTTCGCCGGCGCCGACGCCGCGACGGCCTCCCGCTTCGCCGCCTTCGGCCGCGCGCTGGGCGAAGGCGCCCCGGACGAGGCGCAGATCGCCGGCCTCGGCGCCAAAGCGCGAGAGCGCCTGGCGCTCGCGGCCCGGTACGTGATGGAGGCGCGTTGATGAAGAAGTCCGTCCGCGACATCGACGTAGCCGGACAGCGCGTCCTCGTGCGCGTCGACTTCAATGTGCCCTTCGACCGCAAGGGCGGCATCGCCGACGACAGCCGCATCCGCGCCGCCCTGCCGACCATCCGCTACCTGCTGGACCAGGGCGCGCTGGTCATCCTCTGCTCCCACCTCGGGCGGCCGGACGGCAAGGTCGTCGAGTCGCTGCGCCTGAGGCCGGTGGCAGACCGACTCGCAGCGCTTCTGGGCAAGCCCGTCAAGACGACCTCTGACTGCGTCGGCGCTGAGGCCGAAGCCGCCGCGGCCGCCCTCCAGCGCGGCGATGTCCTCCTCCTCGAGAACCTGCGCTTCCACGCCGAAGAGGAGGCGAACGACAAGGCCTTCGCGCGCGCCCTGGCGTCCCTGGCCGACGTCTACGTCAACGACGCCTTCGGCACGGCGCACCGCGCTCATGCTTCCACCGCCGGCGTCGCCGCCTTGCTGCCCGCCGCCGCCGGCTTCCTCATGCTCAGGGAGGTGGAGGAGCTGGGCAACGTCCTCAGCAACCCGGCGCGGCCCATGGCCGCCATCCTCGGCGGCGCCAAGATCAGCTCGAAGGTCGCCATCCTGCGCAACCTGCTGCCGCGTGTCGACTGCCTCCTCCTCGGCGGCGGCATGGCCAACACCTTTCTCAAGGCGCGCGGCGCCGGCGTCGGCGACTCCCTGGTCGAAGACGACTACCTGGAGACGGCGCGCGAAGTGATGGCCGAGGCGGAGAGCGGCGGCGTCCCCCTCCTCCTGCCCACCGATGTCGTCGTCGCCGACGCCTTCGCCGCCGACGCCCGCCACCGAACCGTTTCCGTGCACGACATACCGGACGGCTGGCGCATCATGGACGTCGGCCCCGACACCCTCAACACCTACCGCGAAGCGCTGGACGACTGCAAGACGATCTTCTGGAACGGCACTCTCGGCGTCGCCGAGTTCCCGGCCTTCGCCGAGGGGTCGCTATCCCTCGCCCTGGCCCTGGCCGACCTCGACGCCCGTGTCGTCGTCGGCGGCGGCGAGACGGCCGCCCTCGTCGAGCAGGCCGGGCTGCGCGAGCGCTACACGCACGTTTCCACCGGCGGTGGCGCCTCCCTCGAGTTCATCGAGGGGCGCACGCTGCCCGGCGTCGCGGCGTTGCAGGATAGGGACTAGACGCTCGTGGGGGCTGGACGCTCGTAGGGACGCAGCTCGCGCAGCGTCTTGTCATTGCGAGCCATCGCGGCAGCGAGGCGCGGCAATCTGGCGTGGGGTGGCCCGTCACGACTGGGCGCCGATGCCTAATCGTCCCCTGTGTCATTCCATGGCCCCGCAAACCCCGCTGAGACTTGCTCCCACTAGAGCGCGCCGCCTCCACCCATTAGAATCGATCCGTGGACATTGAACTGCTGCGTTCCCTGGCGACGCCGAACGACACGAAGATCCTCCTCTGCGTCGTCGACGGCCTCGGCGGCCTGCGCCACCCGGAGACGCGCCGCAGCGAGCTCGAGACCGCGTCCATCCCCAACCTCGACCGCCTCGCCGAGGAGTCGGTCTCTGGCCTGACGATCCCCGTCGCCCACGGCGTCACGCCCGGCAGCGGCCCCGGCCACCTCGCCCTCTTCGGCTACGACCCCCTACGCTACGAGGTCGGGCGCGGCGTCCTCGAGGCGCTCGGCGTCGACTTCGACCTCCAGCCCGTCGACGTCGCCGCCCGGGGCAACTTCTGCAGCCTGGACGCCGACGGGCGCATTACCGACCGGCGCGCCGGCCGCATACCAACCGAGGAAACGGCCGCCCTCTGCGAGGGGCTGCGCCAGATCAAGCTGCCCGGCGTCAAGCTCTTCGTCGAGCCGGTGCGCGAGCACCGCTTCGTCCTCGTCCTCCGCGGCGAGGGCCTGGACGACCGCCTGGCCCAGAACGATCCGGAGCGCGAGGGCGTGCCAGCGCTGCCCGTACGCGCGACGGCGCCGGAAGCCCAGCCGGCGGCCGACCTCGCGAACGCGTTCGTGGCCAAGGCCCTCAAGAAGCTCGCCGGCCAGGCGCGGGCGAACGGCGTCCTCCTGCGCGGCTTCGCCCGCCACCCGGACCTGCCGCCTCTGCCTGACGTTACGCAGATGCGCGCCGGCGCCTTCGCCGTCTACCCCATGTACCGCGGCCTCGCCAAGCTCGTCGGCATGACGGCGGCGCCCGGTGGCGGCACGCCCCTCAGCCAGCTGCAGGCGGTGCGCGAGCGCTGGGACGACTTCGACTTCTTCTTCTACCACTACAAGAAGGCCGACACGGCCGGCGAGGACGGCGACTTCCGCGCCAAGGTCGAGGCGCTGGAGGAGTTCGATGCCCTCATCCCCAACCTGCGCGCCCTGGAGCCCGACGTCATGATCGTCGCCGGCGATCACTCGACGCCGGCGCTGATGGCCTCGCATAGCTGGCACCCGGTGCCCTTCGTCCTCTGGTCGCGTAACGGCGCGCCGGACGACATCTACGAGTTCAGCGAGGCGGCCTGCCGCGCCGGCGCCGTGGGCATCTTCCCGGCGAAGGACGTCCTCTCCCTCGCCATGGCGCACGCCGGCCGCCTGCTGAAGTACGGAGCCTAGCCGTGTCCCGAACGCCCATCGTCGCCGGAAACTGGAAGATGAACACCAACGCCGCGTCCGCGCGCGAGCTGGTCGAAGCGATTAAGGGCGGCAGCGTGGACGCCGTGCTCAATGTCGAGAAGGTCCTCTGCCCGCCCTTCATCTACTTGCCGCTTGTCGCCGGTCTGGCCGCCGGCACGTCGCTGAAGGTCGGCGCCCAGGATATGCACTGGGAGGAGAAGGGCGCCTTCACGGGCGAGGTCAGCGCCGCCATGCTGGGCGACTTCGCCACGCACGTCATCATCGGCCACTCGGAGCGCCGCGCCTACTTCGGCGAGACGGACGAGACGGTGAACCGCAAAGTCAAGGCCGCCCTCGCCCACGGCCTCGTCCCCATCATCTGCGTCGGCGAGACGGGCGCGGAGCGCCAGGCCGGCCACACGCACAACATCCTCCGCCGACAGGTGCGCGGCGCCCTCCAGGACGTGGCGCTGCCGGCTGGCGCCGTCATCGCCTACGAGCCCGTCTGGGCCATCGGCACGGGCGTGGCCGCTACGCCGGCCGACGCCAACGACGCCATCGCCTTCATCCGCCGCGAGGTCGCCGCGCTGCAGGGCGAGGCCACCGCGAGCGCCGTGCGCATCCTCTACGGCGGCAGCGTCACGCCGGCCAACATCGCCGACTTCGTCGCCCAGCCGGAGGTCGATGGCGGCCTCGTCGGCGGCGCGTCTTTGGTCGCTGAGTCGTTCATCGAGATGGTGCGAGCCGTCGCCGCGACTGCAAAGTAGGATGCCGACGGCTGATCCCGTTCGTCCTGAGCCTGTCGAAGGACGCTCTGCTGTACTAAGAAGCGTGCTTCGACAAGCTCAGCACGAACGGAACTTCCTTTCGCTCGCCCTGAGGCTCTCGAAGGGCGAGGTCACGGTCGCCAGATGACCAAACCGCCTCTCGTCGCCGTCGTCGGCGCTACCGGGGCCGGCAAGAGCGAGGCCGCCCTCGCGCTCGCTGAGGCGTTTGACGGCGAGGTCGTCGGCGCCGACGCCTACCAGCTCTACCGCGGCCTCGACATCGGCACCGCCAAGGTCTCGCGCGAGCTGCGCCGGCGCGTGCCGCATCACCTCATCGACATCGTCGACCCGGACGAGCCCCTCACGCTCGCGCGCTACCTTGACGCCGCCCAGGCGGCCCTCGCCGACGTCTGGTCTCGCGGCAAGCTGCCGATCCTCGCCGGCGGCAGCGGCCAGTACTTCTGGGCCCTGCTGGAGGGCTGGCAGGTACCGCGCGTGCCGCCGGATGCCGGCTTGCGCCGCGAGCTGGAGGCGCTGGCGGAGACTGAAGGCGCCGTCGCCGTCCACGCCCGCCTCGCCGCGCTGGACGCGGAGGCGGCGCGCCGCCTCGACGCCAACAACCTGCGCCGCGTCGTGCGCGCCCTAGAGGTCGTCCTGCGCAGCGGCCGGCCGCTCGCCGCCTGCCAGACGCGCCGCCCCGTGGACGCGGACGTACTCATCATCGGCCTGCGCCTGCCCCGCGAGGAGCTCTATCGCCGGCTAGACGACCGCACAGACGCCATGTTCGCCGCCGGCTTTGTCGATGAGGTGCGCCGCCTGCGCGCCGCCGGCTTCGCCGACTGCCACGCCTTGCGCAGCGGCGTCGGCTACAAAGAGGTGAGCCTCTACCTCGACGGCGCCTTCGATTACGACGAGGCGGTGCGGCGCATGAAGCACGCCAACCACCGCCTCGTCCGCCGCCAGAACGCCTGGTTCAAGCCGGACGACGCCCGCATCCGCTGGGTCGCCGCCGGCCCAGAGCCGCCCCAGACATGTGTCGAACTCGTACGCGCGTGGCTGGCCCCTCCGAACGAAGGCCAGGCTTAAGCCTGGCCTTCGACACGATGTCCGAACCCGCTAGACTCGCAGCATGCGCAACCTCGAGTTCAAAGCCCGCCTCGCCGACCCGAAGGCGGCGCTCGCCCGCGCCCGCGAGATCGGCGCCGACCTGTGGGGCGACCTTCGCCAGACGGACACCTACTTTCGCGTGCCCCGCGGCCGGCTCAAGCTGCGCGAGACCGCCGGCTTCCAGGCGGAGCTGATCTTCTACGAGCGCGACGAACATGGCGCATCGCGTCTCAGCGACTACGACGTCGCTCACTCGCAGGAGCCGGAGGCGCTGCACCGTCTGCTGGAGCGCGCCTTTGGCGTCCTGGCCGTCGTCCGCAAGCAGCGCACGCTCCTTCTCCTGGACGCGACGCGCATCCATCTCGATAATGTGGAAGGATTGGGGAGGTTTCTCGAGATCGAAGTGCCCGTCAGGGAAGACGAGGCGGCCGCGCAGGCACGCCTCGACTGGCTGATTGGGACGCTGGGGTTGGCCTGGAGCGACTGCCTGCGCACCTCCTACCTCGACCTCCTCCTCGCCGAACCGGAGGCGCGCGCTTGAGGTTCGCCAAGTACCACGGCGCCGGGAACGACTTCATCCTCGTCGACGGACGCGGAGCCGAGCGCGACTGGCCGGCGCTGGCGCGCGCCATCTGCCAGCGCAACCTCGGCGCCGGCGCCGACGGCCTCATCGTCGCCCTGCCGTCCCAGACCGCCGCCGCGCGGCTGCGCCTCTTCAACGCCGACGGCTCCGAGGCGGAGATGAGCGGCAACGGCGTGCGCTGCTTCGCTCGCTTCGTTGTGGAGGAGGGCATCGCCCAGCCGGAGGGCGACGACCTGCACGTCGAGACGGCCGCCGGGCCCATCGTCGTCCGCCTGCGGCGCCGTCCGGACGGAGGCGGAGTCGGCGGCGCCACCGTCGATATGGGCCCGCCGCGCTTGGCGCCGCGCGACATCCCCGTCGCCGTCGAGGCCGCGCCGCCGATCCTCGACCTCGCCCTGCTCGTCGATGACGCCGTCTACAGCGTCAGCTGCGTCTCCATGGGCAACCCCCACGCCGTCCACTTCGTCCAGACGCCGGTCGCCGACTTCCCCCTGCGCGAGGTCGGTCCCCGCGTCGAGCACCACCCGCTCTTTCCGGCCCGCGTCAACTTCGAGGTCGCCCGTGTCCTGGACCGCGGCCACGTCGAGTCGCGCACCTGGGAGCGCGGTGTCGGCGAGACGCAGGCCTGCGGCACCGGCGCCTGCGCCATCATGGTCGCGGCCCGCCTGCGCGGCCTCGTCGACGACGAGGTCGAGGTACGGGAGCCCGGCGGCGTGCTGACGCTGCGCTGGCCAGGAGAGGGCAGCGTCTTCCTCAGCGGCCCCGTCGAGTTTGTCTACCGCGGCGAATGGCCGGACTAGGCTTGCGCCGGCCGGCCGTTACCTGCTACTTGTTACTTACACGCGAGGTGTAGAGCATGCAGCTGCGAAGGCTTGACCCGCTGGCTAAGGCCAGCCCCTACCAGAGGCTCCTGAAGTGCCCCGTCAAGAGCGTCTCGATCTCCGAGGACCAGTACGAGCGTGTGCGCGAGCGCCGGCCGGAGCTGATCGTCCAACAGGGCGAGGCCAGCGTCGTCGGCTTCCCCTACCGCGACTACCTGGAGCTGCACTACGGCTTCCCGGACATCGAGTCGTTCCGCGGCAGCTTCGTCGACCTGGTCGAGCGCTGCGCCGCCGCCTCCGGCAAGGCCGAGGCGCCGCGCGGCATCCGTCTCCCTTTCCGCGACCGGCCCAACCGCACGCTGGCCGAGTACTACTTCTGGTCGCTCGCGCTGGACGAAGGCGGTCG